>Ga0180431_10000498_pt1 | contig 57079 bp, 46 predicted proteins | sample SS_ome_11_FD_132459 | JGI IMG/M metagenome (GOLD analysis project Ga0180431, IMG submission 132459) | Hypersaline lake sediment archaeal communities from the Salton Sea, California, USA - SS_1_MS_1 metaG | ecosystem: Environmental > Aquatic > Non-marine Saline and Alkaline > Hypersaline >... | reverse complement strand
CAGGAAGGCGAGGTGCCCTGCAAGTTCCTGCCCGTCTACCAGGTCAACCAGGACAACGTGTACGAGCTCGTGGTGGAAAGCTTGTTCCAGAGCTACGACGCTGTCTATCGCGACATTCCGGAGGGCGAGCGTCCACCAAAGCCCTAGCCGGGATGTTTCCGACATCGCTTAAGTCTTTTCTGATCTGCTGAAGGAGTTGGGCCTCCTTATCAAAATGGTGTATAATCTCCCAAGGTAAGGAGGCCCGCTCTTTCTCACAAGGAGACGGATGTAATGAGTGAAGACATCATCCTAGATATCCAGAATGTCACAAAGCAGTTTCCGGGTGTTACGGCTTTGGATGACGTGTCGATTCAAATCCGGCGCGGCGAGATTCACGGCATTTGCGGCGAGAACGGGGCCGGCAAATCGACCCTCATGAAGATCCTGGCCGGTGTGTATCCCTGGGGAGATTACGAGGGGACCATCATCTACGAGGGCGAGGAGCTGAAGCTGGAGGGCAGTTCTATTCAGCAAGCCTCCGAAGAGGGCATCGCCATCGTGCACCAGGAACTCACGCTGGTGCCCACGATGACTGTTGGCGCGAATGTCTTCTTGGGCAAAGAACCGGTCGAGCGTGCCGGGATCAACTGGGACAAGCTTTATGCGGACACCCAGGAGATACTGACCAAGTATAACCTGGATATCGAACCACAGGCAATTGTTGATCATCTGGGAGTCGGCAAGATGCAGATGACAGAGATTGCCAAAGCGCTGGCCGAGAATGCCAAGGTCTTGATCCTCGACGAGCCAACGAGTGCTCTTGCCGACGATGAGATCGAGGGTCTTATGGAGATTCTGCGGGCGCTCAAGGGACATGGCGTTACCTGCATCTATATCACGCACAAGCTCGAGGAGTTCTTTGGCGTCAGCGATTCGATCACCGTCTTGCGGGATGGCAGGGTCATGACGACCCAGCCGACCGAGGACCTGAGTGTCGAAAAGCTGGTCAGCTACATGGTCGGGCGTGAGATTAAGGAACGGTTCCCGAAAGGAAATCGCCAGCCCGGTGAAGTGATCTTACAGGTTGAGAACCTCCACGCCCAAGACCCAGAAGAGGCAGGGCGCGAGATTGTCCGGGGAGTGACTTTGGACCTCCGCGAAGGTGAGATCCTGGGAATCGCGGGCCTGATGGGCTCGGGACGCACTGAGCTGGTGATGACGCTCTTCGGCGAATACGGCAGGATCACGGAGGGCGTGATCAGACTGGAGGGACGGGAACTCAAGATTGCGAGCGCTCGCGATGCAATGACGGACGGCCTTAGCCTGGTCCCGGAGGATCGGAAACGATATGGTCTGGTACTTATGCAATCCGTCCTGAAGAACGTATCGTTGGCCAACCTGGATCAGTTTGCCTCCTGGATGAGGATTGACAACCTGGCTGAGCTCAACGCATCCCTGAAGTTTGCCCGAAGCCTGGATATCAAGGCGCCAAGCCTCCACGTGAGCTGCGACTCACTGTCTGGCGGTAATCAGCAGAAGGTGGTTATCTCCAAATGGCTCATGTCGAGGCCAAAGGTGCTCATTATGGATGACCCGACGCGAGGCATCGACGTGGGCGCCAAGTACGAGATCTATAAGCTCATGAACGACCTTGCCGAGCAGGGTATTGCAATCATCATGATCTCCAGCGAACTTGAGGAAGTGATCGGCATGAGCGACCGGATTATGGTCATGCACGAAGGCAAGTCCACCGAGACGCTCGACATCGCCGATGCAACGCAGGAGAGAATCATGGCATTGGCGACAGGCATAGCAAACAACAATGGCATCAGTAACACCGCGCTAGTCGCCTAACGTCACATCATAGTAAGAGGTGGTCTCGATGAATACAGACTCAAATGGATCCTTCAAGAACGTGGTTTCGAATCTCGCCAAGCAGCTCCGCGCCAACGTTCAGACGTATACCATTGTTATAGCAATGCTGGCCATCTGGGCATTTTTCTCTGTCTTGACAGAGGGCAGGTACGTGACACCGCGGAACTTTTCAAACATATTCCGGCAGATGGCGATCACGTCCTTCCTGGCCGCCGGCATGGTCCCCGTCATCGTCACCGGCAACATCGACCTATCGGTGGGCAAACTGGCCGGGTTTGTCTCCGTCGTCGTTGCCAAGTTTCAGGACGACATCTGGACCCAAATCCTTCCAGATCAACTGCTTTTGACCACCATTATTTCTGTGGTGATTGGCCTGGCGGTTGGCACATTGATTGGCATGCTCCAGGGCTACTTCATCGCCTATTTGCGGGTCCCCTCGTTTATCGTCACTCTCGCCGGTATGTGGATCCTCAATGGCGCTATCCTGCTCGTGACGGAAGGCAAAACTATCGCCGCCGACCAGCCGACTCTGGCAGTGATCGCCCAGGGGTACCTACCCAACTACATCGGGTGGATAATCGCTGCTTTGGTCGTGGCTTTGTTGTACTTTAGCATGTTCACTGGTCGCCAGAAGAAACGCAGCTATGGGTTCGAGCTCCCCCCTTTGCCCGTTGATTTGCTCAAGACGACGTTTTTCAGCGCGCTGGTTGTTGGGTACGTGTATGTGGTGAATCTATACAACGGCGTCCAGCTCCTGGTCCTGCTTCTCGCCATCGCCGCCGTCGTGATGAGCTATGTCTCGAACAACACGCGGTTTGGGCGGTATGCATATGCGATCGGCGGCAACCGCGAGGCAGCCCGGCTGTCCGGCGTCAACATCAAAAGGAACATTTTCGGCGTCTTTACGCTGATGGGATTCCTGTGTGGTATCGGTGGCGTTGCGCTGGCCTCCTATGTGGGTTATGGCACCATCGCGGCTGGAGACGGTTACGAACTTGACGCCATCGGAAGCTGCATCCTGGGGGGCACGTCCACCCTTGGTGGTGTGGGTACCATCTTTGGAGCGATGATTGGCTCTCTGATCATGACGAGTCTCACCACCGGCCTCCAGATACTGAATGTCCAGGCAGCCTGGCAGTATCTGGTGAAGGGTATCGTCTTGGTTCTGGCTGTTCTGGCGGACGTATATCTCAAGAAGAGACGGTGATAGCTCTCCCGAAGCAGTTTGTAGCCCGAGCGTAGGCTGCGTTCAGACCCGGCCTGAACGCAGCCTACGGTTGGTGTCACGCCTCCCCCACTTGCCTTCTGGTTGCCAACGCGCCATCAGAATGGCGCCTTTGTAGGAGCGACGGCGCGCCATCAGAATGGCGCCTTTGTAGGAGCGACGGCGCGCCATCAGAATGGCGCCTTTGTAGGAGCGACGGCGCGCCATCAGAATGGCGCCTTTGTAGGGGCGACGGCGTGCCGTTCACTTACCCTGAAGCAGCCCCATGTCCCGCAGGATTCTCTTGGTTATCTCGACCCTCGACTCGCCGAAATCCTCGCGCCATCGGAATGGCGCCTTTGTAGTGGCGACGGTACCTGGCTCGTCGCTCTCCATGTTCGTGGCGAAGAAGTACACGTTCCCATTCTGTTCCAGGTAGCCGACGAACCATCCAACCTGCGGCTCTACCCGCTGGGCCCAACCCACTTTCCCGCTCAACCGGTATTCGCCTGTTTCTTCCAGTGTGATAATCTCTTTGACGATTCGCATCGAGCGTTCGGAGAACGGCAAATCGTCCGCATACAGCCTTCTCAAGAAACCGATCTGCTCTTCCGGGGAGATCCGCAGGCCGCCCTCCAGCCAGAAGGAGTCTATCTCCCCGGAGATGTCCTGATTGCCGTAGCCGACTGCGTCCACGTAGTGCTGCATGCTCTCCCTGCCGATGCGCCTGGCCAGTTCCTGGTAGAACCAAACGACGGAGTGCTCCATCGCTGTGCTCAAGTTGTGATCCTGGTTCCAGGAATCGTAGCCTCGATCGACGCCATCCCACGCGATAACCTCGCTTTCATCTTCGATGGCGCCCGTCTCCAATGCAATGAGCGCGTTGAGTATCTTGAAAGTGGATGCCGGGATGAATCTTTCGTTGCATCGTGTACGGTTATAATAGACGGTGGCGTCCGCGTTCAAATCGTAGACGAGCGATGAGCCTTCCACGCCGAATGCCTCGAAGTGTTTCCCATACTCGGGTCGCTCCGCCGAACCCGGCGAGCAACTGCCGATCATTGCCACGATGAGAAGCAACAAGAGAAAGACAGCCGGTCTTTTCACGAGGGATTCTCCTTTTCCCCAGGCTGGGAAAGCCTAGCCGCGGTAGACGCGTATCGCCGCCTCGCCCTCTACAGGGCACTGGTACTCGCAGATGCCGCAGCCGATGCACAGGTCTTCCAGGACGTAGGGGCGCTGGACGAGTACCATGTCGCCCCGATCGTCGGTCACACTCACCTCTTCCAGCCGGATGGCCTTCTCCGGCACCGGGCACATCTCTTCGCACACGATGCACGGTATGCCGTGGGCCCAGGGGAGGCAGCGGTCGCGGTCAACGACGCCCAACCCGAGGACTGCCTCCCGCTTGCGGGCCAGATCGAGGGTGGGGATAGCGCCGGATGGGCATACTTGCCCGCAGGCGTTGCAGCCGAAGTCGCAGTGGCCCAGGCGAGGGACCAGCCGGGGCGTCCAGAGGCCCTCAAGCCCGGCCTCGAACAGCACTGGCTGCAGGCCCGAGGTCGGGCACACCTTCATGCACTGGCTGCAGCGGATGCAGCGGGAAAGGAAATCCTCTTCGTCGCCTACCCCCGGAGGGCGGACCAGTTGTGGATGCGGTTGCTTGGCCCGGGCCCCTGTGCGGAGCAGGGCGACGCCGGCCGCACCGGCCATCAGCGCGGCCAGCGCCTGTCGCCGGTTCGGATCGTACTCGCGCGCGGGGGCAGGCCGCCAGTGCCAGCGGAATTCCACGCCGCCCTCCGGGCAGGCGGACAGGCAGTCCAGGCAGACCGTGCACTCGGACGGGACGATGTCGTAGCCCTCGCCGGTGTCAATCGCGTCCACCCGGCAGGCGCCCACACATTGGCCGCAGCGATTGCAGGCCGGGCGCACGATGGGCCGCAGCAGCGATACCTTCGACAGCAGCCCCAGCAGTGCGCCCAGCGGGCACAGGTAGCGGCACCAGAACCGGTCGGCCAGCGCGTTCAGCGCGAGGATGCCCAGGAACAGCACGGCGATGAGGGCGTTCTGACCGAAGACCGGCTGTATGACCGGCAGGACCGGCCCGCGCAGCGTCTTCTCGACCCATCCTATCGCCGGGCGCAGGGCCGGGATGGTGTAGAGCGCGTGCTCGACGGCAGTGACGAGGAAATTGAGAGCAGGGAGGATCGCGGTCGTCATGGTGCGGGTGAACAGCGTGATTGGGTCGAGGATCAACAGCGACAGGCTGCCGAAGAGCGCCATCGCGAGGATGACGAGCAGCACAACGTTCTTGACCATGCGCCAGTGTGGCGAGAGAGTGGCCGCCCGCTGGGTGGCAGCGGGGAAACGCACCCACTCAAGCAGCGTGCCCAAGGGGCACAGCCAGCCGCACCAGACCCGGCCGAGCAAGAGCGTCAGCCCGGTTGTGATCAGTGCCAGCGCCAGGCGCGGTACCCACTTCCTTGCAGCTAGCATTGCCCCGAGCGCGGCCAGTGGGTCGAGGCGGAAGAACAGGTCGGCCAGCGGGAAGGCCGCGCGCCGCTGGAGTGCCGCGAAAAGCAGATAGACGTACAGGCTGAAGGCCAGAGCCTGAACGGCCTGCCTGGCTCGTCGCCAGCGTGACCAATTCGTCGGTGCTATCAAGGGCCCCGTCCTTTGGATTGGAGCAATCCGCGTCAGTGCTGGAAGACTGCCCCTGCCTCAAGCGGGTCGAAACTGGCCGGCCACTGGGTGCTGGTGTTGTACCAGGCCCCGCTCAGGTCGGCTTCGCTGAGATCGGCCTCGCGTAGATCCGCTCTGCGCAGGTCGGCGCCGCTCAGATTGGCGCCGCTGAGGTCGGCGTGGATCAAGAGCGCCTCATACAGGCTGGCTCCGCTCAGGTCAGCTTCGCTCAGGTCTGCCTCGCGCATTCTCACCTCGCGCAAGTTGGCACCTGTCAAGTCAGCACCGGTCAGCCTGGCCGCACGCAGGCCGGCCGCGCTCAGATCGGCTGCGATCAGGTCGGTCTGGCTCAGATCGGCACCCTCCATCTTGGCCGCGCGCAGGTCTGCCCTGCCCAGATTGGCCCACCGCAGATCGGCCCTGGGCATGAGAGCGCCTATGAGCCTGGCACCGCGCAAGTCAGCCCGGCGCAGGTCAGCCTCGCCTAAGTTGGCCAGGATCAACGTGGCCCCGCGAAGCTCGGCCCGCATCAGGTTGGATCGACTCAGATCGGCCTCAAACATATCGGCTCCGCCGAGGTTGGACTGGCTCAGGTCGGCCCCCTCGCAATCCGGGGGGCATCCGGCGGGCAGGGACTGGCGGTAGAAGGCATAGCAAGTCGTCTCATCCCGGTTGTCGCGCGTGCAGGCGAAATTCAGCCTGCTCAGGAATCGAACGCCGCTGACCACGGCCAGGATCAGCGCGATGGAGAGCAGGACGACGAGCAGGGCGAGGATAGGCTTTCTGCTGCTCGGCGCGCGCAGCGCGGCCCGCCAGCTAAACCGTACGTCATCAATGGCTCCCCGGCGGTCCGTCCTATGCTGCCGGATAGGCGTTACCCTGTGGTTGTCTTGGTCGCTCACGTTCTGCTCCCTGATCAAACCGCTACGCTACCTTTTGGAGTACATATGGTTCGCGCCTGTATATGCGGCTGCAAAAAAACCTCCGAGCCGTTGGGCGGTCTCGGAGGTCTTGGTATTGCGCGGTGGACTACTGCTGTAGGAACTTGACCGCGCCGCCGATCACCGAGCCCTCGCCCTGGGACTTTCCACCCGCCGAGGGCGCGAACTTCAGGATGCGGTCGGCCAGACGGGAGAACGGCAACGACTGGAGCCAGACGCGCCCGGTCCCTTGCAGTGTGGCCAGGAAGAGGCCCTCGCCGCCGAAGAGCATGGACTTCACGCTACCAGACGTCTGGATGTTGTAGTCAATCGTGCTCTCGAACGCGACGATGCAGCCTGTATCTACCATGATTTGCTCGTTGTTGAGACGTTTCTCCACGATGGTGCCGCCCGCGTGGATGAAGACCATGCCATCGCCACGCAGCCTTTGCAGGATGAAGCCCTCGCCGCCGAAGATCCCGGCCCCCAGCCGCTTGTTGAAGGCGATGCTCACCTGGGTGCCCAGCGCGGCACAGAGGAACGAGTCCTTCTGGCAGATCAGTTCGCCGTTGGCCTCGTCCAGGTCAATGGCGATGATCTTCCCCGGGTAGGGTGCTCCAAAGGCTACGTGCCGCTTGGCCCCCTGCGCGGCGTTGGTGAAGTGCGTCATGAACAGGGATTCCCCGCTGATCAGCCGCGCCCCAACCCCCACCACTTTGTCCAGCAAACCGGCCTTCGGCTTGGAGCCGTCTCCCATCCGGGCCTCGAAGCTGATGCCGTTCTCCATGTACATCATCGTCCCGGCTTCTGCGATCACGGTCTCACCGGGATCTAGTTCGATCTCCACAAACTGGAGGTCGTCGCCAAAAACCTGGTAGTCAACCTCGTGACTTCTCATCGTATTCCTTTCCTTTAGGTGTCTGGATGCAGCTCTCACACTAAGCAACTTGCGGGCGGATTATACTTGAGTGCCCAGAATGGGTCAAGTAGAGGTACAGTTCGCGCTCTCCCGTCATCGGCTGCTCAGAGCCTGCGCCAGGAGCGTGTTGGCGCTGTCGTCGTCCACCTCCCCAAAGACCGCGCCCAGCAGGTCCCCGCGCGCGTCGGCGGCCACCAGTTCCCCGATCTGACTGCCCCGCAGCGCGATCAGTCCGGCCGATGCCGTTTCGTCGTCGGGGAACTGCACCAGCAGCAGGCGCGCCGTCGTACCGCCGACGTCGTATTGCGCCAGGACGCCATCGGTCTCGGGACTCAGCCCCAGCAGGTTCTGGCCGCCCAGCCACAGGTCGTTCTGGATGGAGATCTCCTCGTGAAAGAAGATTGGACTGCGCGCCGTTGGAATGGCGCCTTCATCGGGATGATAGCGCACCACCAATCCGTCAGGTGGCAGCCAGCCCACCAGCGCGGGCCGCTCCCCGCCGGGGGGCAACGCTGCAGAGATGGATTCCGCGATGCCCCGGATGTCGGCGTCGGGCACTTCCTGGCGGGCGCGTACGTGCACGTAGTACCGGTCCTGCCAGAAGATCATTCTGCGCCTGGGGTCGGCGTCGGCGTCGTTGCCAACTTTGGCCGGCACACCTGAGGTGCTGGCCGTGAACAGGCCATAGGCGTCTGCCGGCGTCGCCAACTCCCAGATCTCGACGCTCAACACGACGCTCTCTGCGTTCTCGTAGTCCTGAACCGCGACCTGCTCGAAGCCATAGGCGAAGAATGCATCGGCCTGGCCGTCTACCAGGCCATAGATGGTCTCATCGTCGAAGCTCTCCATCGGGCCGGCGGGAGCCCAGCCGGGGACGGCATCCGCGGCGGGAAACACGTCGGGCAGGGCGACCTCATTCCCACTGGGCGAGGCTGTCTCGCCCCTACATCCGCAGATGGCCAACAGCAGGGCGATGAGTGAAGCGGTAAACCACGTTATTCGTCTAGACACTGATCTCTTCCACCTTGATGTCCGCTAGCTCCAACGTCCCCAGCCCCATGTCGGCCGCCGCCTTGACGTACGGGATGTCGGCACCGGTCTTGTCGAACAGCGTGGCGGCGTAGGCGTCCGCCGCGACGAGATCGTGGCTGGCGATGACTGTATCTGCCTGCTGCACGTCGTTCAGGCTGCCGCCCGTGGGGCCGTGGGCGGTCAGGATGCGTACCGCGTCCACGACGGTGAGCGTGGGGCGCACCAGGCTCGCCAGATCGGCCACGCGTTGGCCCAGGTTGCGGTGCATCTGGTTCGGTCTGGTTATCACGCCCAGGAGGTTCTTGCCCCCCAGGCTCAGCCGGGCCAGCGAGTGGTGCTTGGCGATGGGTACGTTGATCAGCACGTTGGCCTGCAGGATGTCCTGGTAGACCTCCCACTCGGTGATGTCTTGCCCATCAGGGATGGGGGTCTTGACGAACTTGACCGGCCCCATGATCTCCATCTCACCGCCGGCGGCTTGCACCGCCTCTCCGATCCCCGTCACGGCGTAGGCCGAATCCGGTGTGCCGCCGAAGGGAGTATCCATCACGCGCACGCGCCGCGCGCCGGCGCCCAGGCACAGGGTGACCAGCGTGGCGACGACGGTGGGGTTCGTCGTCGCCGCGTATTCGGGTGGGTGGTAGTCCACGCAGATGTTGGGCTTGATGATCACGTCGTCGCCGGACTTGACGAACCGCTCGATGCCGCCCAGCGCGGCGAGGGCGGCCTGCGTGATCGCCGCCGGGTCAGCGCCTCTGGCGACGGCCAGGTAGGCTTGGTCTCCTGTGGGGGCAGGTGGCTGGCGGCGACCGGAGGATGCCGGCTGGGCATCGCCACCTGGCCGGGCCGTGCAGCCAGGGCCGGCGAGGGCGAGGCCTGCCGCGGCGGCGCTGGCTAGCTTGAGAAACTGGCGTCGGGTCAGGTCTGTCATCCCAGGTTCACCTCCACCACGTCTATGTGGTCTGGGTCATTCGTGCCGAGGCCCACTTCGGCACCGCTCTCCAGCCAGGGGGTCGCCATGTGCGTCGCCGGTGACGGGTTTCCTCCGCTGTCGGTCAGCAGTTGGGTGAACATCTGGAAGCCCACCATGTCGTGCGCAACTGGATCGAAGCTCATCAGGATCGAGTCTCCCGTCCAGTCAGCACTCCAATAGGGATAGGCGTGCTTGTGCCTGAGGCAGGCCGCCAGCACGTCGCCGATGATCAACCGCGTGTGCTCTTTGATCGGGGGCAGCGCGTTCAACTCCGCCATGCCTCGGTTGATCCGCTCGCCGCGATGGAAGTCAAACGGGTTGGGGATCGAGCCATAGTGGTTCTTCATGGCAAACGTGATCCCTGCGATCATGTGGGATTTGAGGATCGGCACATTGATCAAGGCGTCGGAACCTACCAGGATGTCGCTGAGCCGGGTGTTGTGGCCGGCGACTTTCCACTCGTCCGAGTATTGCTCGTCCGTGCCGTAGCAGCGCACGCCCGGTCCGTCTCTGTTGACCGGGAAGCCTGCCTCCCCCAGTTCGTTGGCGTAGCAGTCGAAGATGGTGATCTGCTCGGCCGGAACGCCTGCCTCCTGGAGCAAATCGGTCACGGCCATCACGAGTGGGACGTGGGTCCATATCACGCTGTTTCGGAACGCGTTGACTTTGATCGCGATCCGCTCGTTGGGGGCGAACAGTGTCGCCCAGGCCGTCCGCGCGTCGTCCATGCCGGTCAGTTCGGTGATCGCGGTATCTAGCATGTGGCGAATGGCCTCCGGCACCAGTGCGTCCCCGTCCCACACGCCGGCGTGGCGAACGTGCACGACCTTGCTTGGCACCTCGGGGTGTATCTTGATGATATCCTCAGGATGGGCGGTCGTGGCTGGCGGGCTGGCTGCGCGGCAGCCGCTCACCAGTCCCGCCGCGGCCGCCATCTTCAGGAAATCGCGCCTGGAGATCGCTGGCGAGCCAGTTCTGTTGCTACGATCCGTCTTCTTGGTCACGGTTATTCCTTTCGCTAACGTGCTTTGAGGGTGTCCGTCGGACAGGATGCGACCCGATTGCATGTCCGGCCCGTTTGCGTCCGTGAGCGGGGAAGTCGTGATGTTCGACGCAGGCGTATCACGTCCCATGTACAGCAAAGCGCTTGATTTGTCAAGAAGGTGGCCGCGGTGGGGCAGGCGGTCGACCGCGGACGGTCGTGGATTGTTCCAATCCGTTGTAGGGCCCTCAAGGCCTCTGCCCTTACAAACGGCGGATGGCGTGCATTGACAGTCCTGGCGAGTCGTATTATGATGCACAGACTGGCGCTTGGCCGTGGCGGGCCCGCGCGTGGAGGGCAGGCACGAGGAATGGCGTGCTCCTACGATGGTGGTAGGGGCGGTGGGGGGGAACGGTGATTCGCAACAGCGACGTCCGATGGTGGATACTGGAAGCCAGGAAGCATCCGGAGTCGGCCCCAACGATCATCGAGGAGCTGGCCAAGCGGTTGGCCGAACTGGATGCTGAGAACGAGCGCCTGCGAGATGAAATCATCCGGCTGCAGCGGCGTGCTCCGGTGGCCGCTGAAGGCCCCAAGTTGAGCAACCTGCGCGAGCGGGTAGCCACGCTCGAACGCCTCCTGAGCGGCGAAGCCTCGACCGAACCGTGGGTCGTGTTTCTCTCCAACCGCCTGCAGTCGGCCCGTGTGCCGCTCTCGCAGGTGCACCACCTGGCCCGTGAAGGCCGCCCGGTGTTGGGCCAGCAGGCTATGCTGGGCCTGTGTCAGATGCTCCTGGTCCCACCTCAGGCCGACCTGCTGCTGTTTACCAGCCAGTGGCGCGGCTACAGGATACCGCTCTCCGACGTTCCACTGCTGGCCGAGGCGGACGCGGACATTGATAGTGCGTCCGTCCGTGCGTCCGCCGATCTTGGCCCCACTGTTCGTAGTAAGGCACGTAGGTCTGCCGGAGTGCCGTCTGCGTCCGCGGACGACTGGCCCGCTGGCGATGGGCCGGGACTGGCGGCCGACGAGCGTCTGACGGCAGCCGTGGCTGTGAAGGATTCACCCCGGTTCTGGACGCTCGTCACCAGGCGTGGCCACGTGCAGCAATTGATCCGCATTGACTTCGACCGGAGGGTGGAGCGGGGTGAGCGGTTGCTCGAAAGCCCTTTCCGCAACGATCGGTTGGTGGGCATGTGCGTTGGCGACGAGGGCGATTTGCTGCTGCTCACGCGCTGGGGCAAGGGGGTCCGATTCCCCCAGCGCGCCATTCCGACGTCTGGCGCGCTGGGGTTGGATCTGGAGCCCGACGATGAGGTCGTTGCTGCGCTCTCTCTGCAGTCTGAGATCCAGGTACTCGTCCTGACAGCGTCCGGCTACGCGGTACAGCGGAACAGCGCCCAATTCAAGGCGCGATCAAGCCCTGGCGGCACGGGCAAATCGCTCATCCAGGCCTACGATGTGCTCAACTTGCTTCCCCGTGTGCCGGATGCCGCACTGCTCTATCTGACCTACGCCGGCAAGCTGACCCTCGTCCCGGTGGCGGACATCCCGGTCCATCAGCGCTCCAGAAAGGGCACGCGGGTGCACGTCTTCGATCGCGACCCCGCGGTGGCCGTGGCGCTCGTACCCACGTCCTAGGCGGAGGGCTCTCATGCGTATCGGCCTTGATTTCGGCACCACCAACTCCGGCGCGGCCGTGTTCGACGGCAGGCGGGTGCGCGTGCTTCCCATCGATCCCGCCAGCCGCAATCCCAGTGTGATTCGCTCTTTGCTCTACATCACGCGCGGTCATGAGGTGTTCATCGGGCAAGAGGCGATGGATATGTACTACCGCCAGAACGTGGGCCGTCCCAGCAAGATGGTGCGCCAGCGCGTGGGTGAGATCGAGTTGACGTTCGCCGAATTGGGCACGTTCGTCCAAGACGTCTACGTCATGATAGACGAGCTGACGCCGGGCCGGCTGCTGCATTCCCTGAAGAGTGAGTTGTCCGGCGATTACGAAGGGACGGCGATCTTCGGTCGCTACTACGAACTGGAGGAGTTGCTCGCCGTCTACCTGCGCGAGGTCCGCCGGCGCGTGGAGGCAGAGACGGGACAGGCTGTGGATGGCGTGACGATGGGGCGTCCTGTGGAGTTCGTCGGCAGCGATGCCGAGGCCGGCAGCCAGCGTGCTGAGGCACGGCTGCGGCGCGCTGCCGAAATGGCCGGGTTCAAGGACATCACCTTCGAGTTGGAGCCGGTGGCGGCCGCGCTGCACTACGAACTGATGACGGACGGACCCCAGAACGTGCTCGTGTTCGACTTCGGCGGGGGCACGCTGGACGTCACGGTGATGCGCATCGGCGAGCCAGGACGGCGGCAGGTCCATGCGACCGGTGGCCTGGGTATCGCCGGTGACGCCTTCGACCAGCGCATCATCGAGGCGCTGATGCTGGACCACTTCGGGCGTGGGTCTAGCTGGGGGGAGGACGCGGACGTTGAACGTGCGTCCGCGGACATTGATCATGCGTCCGCGGACGCCATGCCGGCAGGATGCCGGCGGTCCGTTGGACGTGCGTCCGCGGCGTCCCAGGCACCCTTCCCCAGCCAGTACACGGCTGCATTGGTTCACTGGCAGAACATCCCCGATCTGAACCGGCCCGAGACGCTCCACTTCCTGGAGTGGGCCCAGATCACGGGCAGCCATCCATCCCGCGTGCGGGCGCTGGAGTCGCTGCTGGTCAACAACCACGCTATCCACATGATTGACGAGGTGGAGCGGGCCAAGATCGCGCTCTCGAATGCCCACTTCGCCCTCATCCGGCTCATCGGTGAAGACATCAACGTCTGGCAACCTCTGGCTCGCTCTCAGTTCGAGGCCCTCATCGCCGATGCGACGCGTCGGATCGAGGCGTGTCTCCTGGACGCGGTGGAGCGCTCCGGGTTGCAGTTGAGTGAGATAGACACCGTCGTCCGCACGGGAGGATCGGCTCAGATCCCGTGTTTCATCGAGATGCTGGGGCGCATCTTCGGCCCGGACAAGGTCTTTCTTTCGGATGTCTTCAGCGGAGTGGCTGCCGGGCTAGCGGTGCGCGCACGGCTTGGCGTGGAGGGCGGGGAGACCCCGCCCCTACAAACCGTGTGACGCCAGAGGACTATTGCGCCGCCGCGTATCAACTCGACGCGCTGCTGTAGCGCCGCAGGCCGAGCCGGAACAGGGCTGATGCACCGGCCAGAAACGCCACGGCCAGTACCCCGCTGGCGGCGAACATCCCCGGCGACAGATCGCCCGTCAGCGCGTGCGCCGGGACAGTCGTCATAATGCCGACCGGTACGACCCACGTCAGCACCAGCCTTAGCCAGCCGGGATACAGTGCCGTGGGGTAGCGTGCCATCTGGAAGATCGCGTCGAAGACCCAGGTGAACAGGAAACCAGGGCTCCAGAGGACCAGGGCGGTGAAGGCCAGCAGTATGGCGTACAGAATCGCCACGCCTATGGCCAGCGCGATGAGAAAAGCCACCAGGTGGGCGGGAGTCGGCGCTTGCTCCAGGCGCATCGTGGCCGCCCCCAGCACACCCAGCCCCAGTGCTAGATCCACCAGCGCCAGGGGTCGCCACTGGCGGAAGCTGGCCTGGAACTGGGGATCTAGCGGGTGCAGCAGCGTGAAGTCGAACGTGCCGGTCCATATCTCGCCGTCCATTCCTGCCAGGGCGTCCAGGCTTGGCCCGATGAACAGGTTGCGCAGCGCCGCGATGGTCAGGTAGACGCCCAGGATCGCCATCGCCGCCGGCAGATCCCACCCACGCACGGTGTCCACCTGGCCAAACAGGACCGCCACGCCCATCACGCCTGTGGCCAGGTTGAGCAGCGAGTGCAGCAGGCTGATCCAGAAGTTGGCGCGATAAGCCAGCTCGTTCTGGGCGGACGTGATCGCGAAGCGTGCGATGAGTTTTAGGTGGTGCATGTGCTCCTTTGATGCCGGGCAGGCACAAGACCTGCCCCTACCAGGGCCGGGCAGGCACAAGACCTGCCCCTACCAGGACTGGGCAGGTACGAGACCTGCCTCTGCTATCCCCCGACGGCTGAGTAGCGCTTCACACCTGCGCGCCACACAATGGCGAACACGGTCAGCGCGACGATCGTCCATAGTGCCTGCAGCGCGAACCCGGTCCACAGTTGGGTCGCGCTCAATTGCCCGGTCAGCACCTCGACGGGGAAACCGACCATATAGCGGAAAGGCAGCACGGTTGCTGCCGCTCGCATCGCGCCGGGCAGCAGCGCCGTTGGCGCGACCTGGCCGCCGAGCAAGAACACCAGTGAGTCCTGCAATGGCAGCAACGCGTCGGCGCGGGTGGCCCAGAAGGCCAGCAGAGCCAACCAGTATCCCCAGAGGAAACGCAGCGCCCACGCCAACGCCAGCGCAGGGACGAACGCCACGGCGTTGCGCAGGGTGAGGTGCATTTCGGGGCGCAGGACCAACGCCAGGAGCGACGCCACGGGTATCACAAACGCCACGTAAACCACCTTGCCGGCGATCTCGGTCGCGAGCGTGTTGTACGTAGGCGACATGGGCCGCAGCAGCGTGACGTTCATCTCGCCGCTGCGGATCGCATCTCCTACCGTCCAGTTGGTCTGGGAGTAGGTCAACTGGTTGACCAGGACGAGCAGCAGGTAATAGGCCACAAACTCCCCACGGGTGAAGCCGCCGATCGTCTCCGCTCCGGCGGCGGTGGACCAGACGAATAAGTAGATCAAGGGCGGGATCATCCACCCGAAGGCCAGCAGGAAGAAGAAGCCCCGGTGCTGCATCCACGAGAGCCACGTGTGCCTGATAAGCGCCCAGCCCCCTCGATGGTTCACGTGCCTTCCTCCTGGACGACGCGATAGCGAAGCCACACCCGGCCCCCCGCCTGAACTTGAGCGGACATCAGCTCCAAGCGCGCCGGCCACTCGCCGGGCTTCAGCGCCGGGGCGTCGAACAGCGACGGCGTCTCGGGGCCACCGATGATAGCGGGGAGGAACTCGACGTTGACCTCGTCCACCAACCCGGCCCGCAGGAGCGCGCCGTTCAGCTTGCCACCTGCCGTCGAGAGCACGCACGTCACACCCAGCTTGGCCTGCATCTTCTCCAGTGCCAGCGCCAGGTCAACAGGTCCGTCCCCGGCTACCAGGTAGGGGATGTCCTCGCGTCGCAGGTAGGCCAGATACTCGGGCGGTGTGTGCCGGCCGACCAGGACCAGCAGGTGCGTGCCTGCCAGGTCCTCGCCGAAGGCGCTGCCGTCCTTGATCCATCCCCGGACGCGTCCGCGGCCATCCACAGCCGTGAACCACCCCCGGTGTCCCGGGCGACGGACCACGGCGTCCGGAAGGAAGTCCTGGAGCAGTGATTCCGGGTCACCATCAAAGGGTGGCAGTTCCGTTGTCTCATTGTCCATTCTCTCTGTGACAAAGGATCCACTGCCCTCGAGCGTGGCATGCGGCCTATGAACGCGCTTGAGCCATTCGAAGGCACCGCCCGATTCCCCGACGGGGCTCCATGCCTCGATGGCGTTCCACCTCTCGTCCCCGTATAAGAGAAGGACGTCGGGGGAGACGGCGATTCTCCCGTCTACCGATGCGCTGTTGATGGTGACGACCTTTGGCTTGCTCATACGTCTCCTTCCTCTCGTTACTACTCGGCCAAGGTGGGACGCACTTGGTTTTCGTTCGAGAATTCGACTTCCAGGACTTTCACACGCTGTTTTCGGGCCAGGAAGTGCGTCCCACCTGACTAGCGACATCTGTCTGCGGAGTTGGCCGAAGTGCCGACCTGATAGACCTGGTCGATCACTGCCTCGATGGGTGGGTCTTCGACCGATAGATCGGCTACTGGCAGCGTGTTCAGCAGGTGCGCCGTCAGCGAAGGTGCTTCCGAGCGGCTCACACGCAGCGTCAGCCGCCCGTTCTCGCGCTCGATGACGTCAACGTCGGCCGGTGGGTCGAACTGCCAGTCTGGCCGCCCCAAGGCCACGCGAATCAGCTTGAACGGCGCGAGTCGTTCGGCCAAGCCACTCAATTTGCCGTCGTAGAGCAGCCGTCCGTGGTGGATGAGGATCACACGGGGGCACAGCGCTACCACGTCGGCCATGTAGTGGCTGGTGAGGATCACCGTCACGCCGTTGCGCCGGTTGTAGTCGGCCAGGAAACGCCGTAGGCGACCCTGCATCGAGACATCCAGCCCCAGAGTCGGCTCGTCGAGAAACAGCACCTCGGGCCGGTGGAGCAGTCCGGCCACCAGTTCACACTTCATGCGTTCGCCCAGTGAGAGGGTACGCACGGGTTTGGCCAGCAATGCCTGTATGTCCAGCAGATCGACCAGTTCATCCAGCGTGTGCGTGAGTTCTCTCGGCGGCACGTGATAGATCTCGCCCAACACGCGGAACGTGTCCATGGGCGGGATGTCCCAGAGCATCTGGCTCTTGTTGCCCAGCACCATGCTGATGCGCCGCAGGTAGCCGGGCCTGCGCTCCCAGGGCACGCATCCCAGCACACGTGCCTCTCCTGCACTCGGATGTAGCAGACCGGAGAGCATCTTCAGGGTGGTCGTCTTGCCCGCGCCATTTGGCCCGATGAAGCCGACCATCTCTCCCTCGCCGATCGTGAAGCTGACTTCGCGCACCGCCTCCACGTTGCGGTAGGTGCGCCGCACGAGGCTCTTGAGCGCCGCCGCCAGTCCGGGCGCACGCTCAAACACGGAATACGTCTTGGACAGGCGGCGGACGACGATCTGTTCGGTGGGCATGCAGCCTCCTTCTTCATGACCGGGCAGGCGGTCGACCGCGGACGGTCGTGGATTGTTCTAATCCGTCGAGACCTTCACACCCATTATATAACCTTGGTGGGCAAGTGGAGGGTTGATGCTTCATGACCAGGCAGGGATACGCGGATTGGGACAATCCGCATATTGCTGCCAGCAAAGCGTCAAACGTCGGGCGTCAGGCGGTGTCTCACCTGGCGCGTTTGCGGATGCCGGGCGGCGATGGTACAACCTTGGTTGCCAAGTGGAGGGTTATTGAGCGATCATGCGTTCTAACTGGGCGATGATATCGAGGGCGCGTTGCTCCAGTTCGTCCAGCGCCGAGAGCCACCGGTCGGACGCGGAGTAGACGTCCTCGTCGTGGCGTGGCGTATCGAGCGCCTGGCGCACGTCTGTCTCGTGGTCCCCATCGAGCTGGAGTAGCATGCGCAGTATGGCCATCATGCTGTAGCCGGCGCGGCGCAGCATCCGGATCACGCGCAGGCGACCGATTTCGGCCGCGCCGTAGAGCCGGTAGCGGTTGCGCGGGTTCCGGGGCACCTGGATCAGGCCGTTGCGTTCCCAGTTGCGCAGCACGTCGGGCGTGACGCCCAGAAGTCTGGCCGCATCGCCGATCCGCAGGAGTGCGGTAGCGGCGTCCGTGGGGGTACCTTGGGCCCACCGCTTGAGTAACTGTGCAGCGGCCTCGGCCTGCGCCCGCTCGCTCTGCACCAGTGCCAGGTGGGCGTACGCTTGCTCCAGCGCGCCCCCCAGGTCCCCTGACGCGGCCTGCCGGACCAGCGCGAGCGCCGATTTCCTGATTTTCCCCCCGGGCCACGGGCCGCGGAGCGCCATGCGCGCGAGCCGCATCTGATCGCGGTGTGCCTCCGTGAACAGGCGGTAGCCGCTGGGACTGCGGGGGATGGGTGGCAGAAACCCCCACTCCTCGTAGAGCCGGACGGTGTTTGGGTGGACACCTACAGCCTGGGCAATGTCGGAGGTACGTAAGTGGCGTGACATCGTGCGCTAGCCTGGCGGGTTGGCCTTCGGGCGTCCGCGGACGTCATGCCGGCAGGATGCCGGCGGTCCATCGGACGTGCGTCCGTCTGTGCGTCAAACGTCTGGTTTATTGTATCATGGACTGGACTTCTTGCCCACGCCGGGCCGACGGATTGGAACAATCCGCGTCCTGCGTGTTGGCATGGTGAATTCGCGCCGATCCGATAATGTGCTATAATGTGTGCACCTGGTTTGTCGCATAGGCCGGCCTTGATGACAGGAGGTGGAAAATGTGCGCCAGAAGAGCTTGGGGTCTCCTTTCGGTTTCTGCACTCGTCGTTGTCGTGACTGTGGCCCTGCCGCTACAGCTCGCGGTAGCGGCGGACGCTGCCGATGCCGATCGTGCGTCCGGTGAAGGTTGGTATGTTGAATTCTTCAACAATAAGACTCTCTCCGGCTTTCCCACCCACACCTGGACCGATCCGGTAATCGGCTTCGACTGGGGGTTTGGCGCTCCGGCGTCGGACCTGACGTCTGACCGTTTCTCCATCCGTTGGACCGGATCCGTCGAGTTTCCTTACCGGGGTACGTATCAGTTCTGCGCTATGGCGGATGACGGCGTGCGCATTCTGGTGGATAACGTCTTAGTGCTGGATGAGTGGCATTCCAACAGTGGGATTGCCTATTGTGGCAGCCAGCGCATACTGTCTGGGGGCACACACGAGCTCAAGGTTGAGTACTACGAGGATGGCGGCACCGCCCATATCTATGTGTGGTGGGAAGAGGTTGCTCCGATTTCTCCGTACGTCCCTGTCCTTAGCCCCGCTTCCGAGCCCGCGGTGCGTGCTTCCGTATCGGCCGATGCCCCGGCGCCGTTTGACGGTTGGTACGGCGAGTACTTCGGCAATCGCAGTCTCGGCGGGAAGCCCGACCTGGCACAGGTGGAGCCGGCGATCGGCTTTGACTGGGGACCGGAACGGTCGCTCTTCTCCGCCCGCTGGCGGCAGGCGGCGGATTTCGAGATGGGTTACTACCGCTTCTGTGCCATGGCCGACGATGGCGTGCGCATCTGGGTGGATGACGCGCTGGTCGTAGACAGGTGGCACGACAACAACGGCATTGTCTATTGCGGCACGCGCCTCTTGACCAAAGGCGTGCATCGGATCCACGTCGAGTACTATCAGAACAGGGGGCAGGCGTTCATCTACTCCTGGTGGGAGAGGGATCTGCCGCATCGTTGGGCGGGGGATCCGTAGAAGAGCGTCAAACGTCAAACGTCAGGCGTCAGACGTCAATCCTTGCGCGGTCTCGGACATCCCGCGGACTGGAACAACCCGCTTCATCGGGCGGGGGCGAGAAACCAGCTCTTTGGCGATGTTCTATCGCAGCGATTCATCGCGTGAAAAAACCTGGTTCCTGATGGCACCTGGTTTCTGGCGTGGCCTTGCCTGAATTGTGTCTGTGGGTTACAATGCCACTCCACATGGACACCGCTGCGAACAGCCAACGCCGGCAACTGCTCGTTCTACTGGCCTGGTGCCTGCTCTTGCTGCTGATCTGGGGGGGCTGGCTCTGGCAGCTTGATGCCAGCGACCTGACCTTCGACGAGTCGGTCACGCATCTCATAGCCCATCGTCCCCTGTTGGATATCCTGAGGTACCTCCGGGGGGCGGTGCGGGAGCACCCCCCGGTCTACTACCTGCTCATTCATGGGTGGATGGCCCTGATAGGCACCGGCGAGTTTAGCCTGCGTGCCTTCTCCGTATGTGCCGGGCTGGTAGCGGTCGCGCTGACCGGCTGGCTGGCCCGTCTGATTGGCCGGTATATGGGGTGCTCGACCACCGCTGCCGGTCTCCTGGCCGCCGCGTTCTTCGCTGTAGCGCCGGGCATGGTCTATTACGCCCGCGAAGCCAGGATGTACAGCCTGGGCGTTGTCTGGACCATGCTCTCGACCGGTCTGTTTGTCCGCGACTGGCTCCCGGGCCGGCTGTGGCGCTGCCGCGCCGACCGGGCGGCATTGCGACCGGTCGCCGGCGTGTTTGCACTGGTGGCTGTTCACCTGCTGGCTCTCTTCACCCACTACTATCTGCTCCTGCCCATCTTGGTGCAACCCCTGGTTCTACTCGTCGTCCGGCGCTGGCGGTCCCTGGCGGCGTGGTGTGCAGCCCACAGCCTCCTGGCTCTGGTGGGCCTGGCGTGGCTGCGGCTGGCGCCGGGCTTACAGATGACCAGTGCCGGTCTGTGGTACAGCCTCGGCCTTGCGCTGCCCGTGCCGTCACAAGTGTTGCATCTGTTGGGCAAGCTCCTGTTCAGCCCGGTGGTCCTCGTCTCCTTCCCCCTCCTCTACGGCTTGCTAGCACTGGCCACCGGGGGCGTTCTCCTTGCCCTCTGGCGCCAGCGGGCGGTGGGGGTCTGGCTGGCGCTGGCATTGTTGGTGCCGCTGGCTCTGGCGTATCTGCTGCCTCACCCGCCTGCGCCCCGGTATCTGGTCTTCCTGCTCCCATTGGTGGCCCTGGCGTTTGCGTCTCTGGACGTGATCGTCCCGTGCGTCATCAGAGTGCGCTGGCTGGCGTGGAGCGGGACGCTGGCGCTCGCACTGGTGACAGTGGGTCTCTTGGCGGCGGGCGGGTTGTACATCGCTTTGGACTTCGATCGGTCGCGCTACGGCCATACCCTGGAAACGATAAAGGCCCATGCCCGCCCCGACGACGGCCTGCTCTTCTACGGGCCGTGGCAGTGGGTTCAGCACCGCTATTATGATCCGGGCGGCCTGCCGCCGATCACACTGCTGCCGGCCCACGCGCCGCCGCACCTGAAGCCGTCCGAGGCCGAGCCAGTTCTGGAAGACCTGCTGGCGCGCCATGGTCGGCTGTGGGTTCTGCCAGCCGCCGTGGACGATGTGGACCCCCCTCACTACGTCGAGGGCTGGCTTAACACGCACACCCATACGGTGTGGGAGACGCGGGACTTCAGCCTCCATCTCCCGCCCTTGCTACCCAGTGCCCCGACAGAGGTGCTAGACCTGGCATTTGGGCAGGCGCTGCGTCTGGAGCGTGTCACCTCGGAGCCGCAGCCTGTGCCGGCGGGTGAACCGCTTCGCCTGAGCCTAAGCTGGCGGCCGCTCGATTGGCTGGAAGACGATGTGATACTCACGCTCACGCTGGTCGACCAGGCGGGCCACGTCTGGGACGTCGACCATACACTCCCGGGCAAGTGGGCCGCTCCTCCCTCCACGTGGCAGCCGGGCCTGGCTGTCACCGACCACGAGGGTTTGATGGTACCACAGGGTGCCCCTCCGGGGGAGTACACGGTGCGCTTGATGGTGGGAGACGAGGCCACCGGGGATCCACTGCCGGTGAATGGGGAGAAGGAGACGGAGCTATTGACCGTCCAGGTCGCCGAGCCCATCCATCCTCCGGTTCTGTGTGACTTGCCTGACTTCCACGGATTGGAGCAGTCCGCGGTGGCTACCTTCCATACGCCATCAGAATGGCACCTTCATGAAGATGACCGGGTGGACTGCTCCAATCCGGCGGCGAGCGTGACGTTGGCTGCCTGCGAGCCGGGTGGCCTTCGCTTCCAGCAGGGACATGCGGTGCCTCTCACGCTGCACTGGCTGGTGCCGGATGGCCTGTCGCCGGATGTGCAGTTCCGCGTGCGTGCGGTGCACCGTCCATGGTTCTCTGCCCTGCAGCCCTCCTCGGCTGCACCAGCCGGCATCGTCACCCGCACGATCCCGCTGCTGCGCGAAGAAGAGACCGCTGTGCCGGAGCCCGCGCCTCAGGCACCGTCCGGCCCCTTTCAGGTTATGCTGCCCTTCGTCGTTCGCGCTGCCCCGGCTGAATTCGATGGGCGTTTGCTCACCCTGCCACTGGCCCTGGCCCTGCCGCCCGACGCGCCGACCGGGCGGACGCAGGTCGTGCTGGAGGTTCTGGGGCCGGACGGCAGCCCGTGGCCCACGGACGACGGGGCATTGAGTGTCGCGTTGTTCACCCTCACTGTCGAGGGCCGGCCCGTGTTGCGGCGGCTGCCGGCCAGCCTGACGCCGGTGACGGTTGATCTCGGCGACGAGGTGGGCTTGCGTGGCTACCGCGTTGAGGGGACGCCGCGTCCCGGCGGTGAGCTCCGCCTCACCTACGCCTGGCACGCCCGGACACGCCCCACAGCCATCTACGCGGTCTTTAACCACCTGGTGGGCGCCGATGGCACCATGGTGGCACAGGTTGACGGGTGGCCGCAGGAGGGGCGCATGCTGACCACCCAGTGGCAAGCGGGTGAGTACATTGAGGATCGCTATACATTGACCGTTCCACCGGACGCGCCACCTGGCCCCTACGTGCTCTACGTGGGGCTCTACGACGCGGCGACTGCCGAGCGGCAGCCCGCCTTCCAGGATGGTCAGCGCCTGCCGGAGGACCGGGTGCCGATCCCCCTACCTGGCGAGGTTGAACCGTGACGGGTCATCGGAATGGCGATGTCGGTGCCAGAGCTCTGTTGTGGTGGATGATGCCTGTGCTCTTGCTGGCGACGGCCCTACGGCTGTTCGCCTTCGGGGACGTACCACCGGGCCTGTATCACGACGAGGCGTACCACGGCCTGGATGCTTTGAATGTGCTCGAGGGCCAGTTCCCCGTATACTTCCCCGCCAACAACGGGCGGGAGCCATTGTTCATCTATCTGGTCGCCGTGGCAGTAGGGGTGCTGGGGCAGAGCCCCTTCGCGCTGCGGCTGGTCGCCTTCTTCGCCGGGCTGCTCACCGTGGCGGCGACCGCTGCGATGGGACGGGTGCTCTTCTCCCGGCGCGTAGGCCTGCTGGCTGCGGCGGTGCTGGCGGTGACCCTGTGGCACGTTCACCTCAGCCGGGTGGGCTTTCGGGCAGTCCTGTTGCCTCTGTTCACCGCGCTGGTGGCGTGGCAGGTCGCGCTGGCGCTCCGGACGGGGCGCTGGCATCACTGGCTGGTGGCCGGGGTTTTGTACGGCCTGGCCTTCTACACGTATATGGCGGTGCGCTTTACCCCGGTGGCATTGGCTGCCTTCGGCCTCTACGTGCTCGGCACGGCATCGGGCGCGGACGCAGCCAACGTCGACCGCGGACCATCGTCCCTGCAAAGGCGCCATTCCGATGGCGCACGGTCGGGCAGACGGTCGGGGCCAGAGAGAAACCAGGTTTTTCATGCGATGGTACATCGCCAAAGACCTGGTTTCTTGGTCAGCCTGTCCTGGCGCGGCGTCGCGCTGGCCGCCGTCGCTGTCGCAGTGACGGTGGCCCCGCTGGCTGTCTACACCGTGGGGCACCCCGGCGCGGTGCTGGGTCGTCCTGGGCAGGTCTCCGTCTTTGACCCGGCGATCAACGGGGGTGATCTCTGGGGCACGCTGGGCAAGCATACGCTTCGCACGCTGGGGATGTTCTTCGTCCGGGGAGATCGCATCTGGCGGCACAACGTCCCCTGGCGGCCCATCTTCGATCCTGTGCTGGGGATCGCGTTTCTGCTTGGCCTCGCCGTGGCTCTGGGCCGCGTCCGGCGGGATCCTGCTTGCGCCTTCGTCCTGATATGGACGGCGGTGATGGCCATGCCTACGCTGCTGGCGGAGGACGCGCCACACTTCCTGCGCGGAGTAGGCGTACTGCCGGTGGTGGCCTTCCTCCCGGCGCTGGGGCTGGATTGGCTGGCGAATCGCATTCGGCACTCCCGCAGAGACCCTAAAGGTTTTCCGAAACCTTTAGGGTCTGGTAGTTTCCGCCTTGTCAGGTGCATATTGATCCTTCCCATCCTGTTCGGGCTTGGGAGCACGGCGTGGGCCTATTTCGGCGACTACGCTCGCGATCCCATTACAGGCTACTGGTTCGAGCGGGGGGCGGTGGCGCTGGCCGGGGACATCAATGGGGCACTGGGTGTGGGGTGGGATGGCGAGCGTTGGGTGCGCGGAGGCCCCGCCGACCGGACGGCCTACATTGACTCGGGGTTGTGGCAGGAGTGGCCGCAGGTCCGTTTTCTGGTCGCTGCACCGGAGGCACTGACGGTGGGACTGGGTGATTCCGGCGAGCGACTTCCGGCGCCGCGCGGTCCGGTGGGAGTCTTCGCCTGGCCCTACGGTGACTGGCAGCAAGCCTGGGGGCTCATACCTGCCCCGGCCGAGGTCACGGTCGAGGAAGGCCCACTGTCCCAGGGCGACCGCGATTTGGAGCCCTACACGACCTACGTGGCCTTCCTGTCCGATGCCCCGGACCCGGCCGTCCCGGCCGTGGCGCGCCTGTCCGAAGGCGTCGAGTTGCTCGGGCTGGAGGTGACGCGGGGTGAGGCGGACGGTCGGGCCGTTGGTCGTGCGTCCGGGGAAACGCGAGCAGGGCTGCTGCGCGTACGTCTCCGCTGGCGGGCCACAGCGCCGCTGAGCGAGGATTATACCGTGTTTCTGCATTATCTACGGGATGGGGAGCGCATTGGCCAGGCGGATGCCGGCGCCGCGGGTGGCTACTATCCCACGACGGTGTGGCGTCCTGGCGATGTAGTCAACGACGATCACTTCGTGGATGTTCCGCAGGTCTCCCCTGTGGCCAACGATGTGCTTCTCTTCGGTATGTGGCAGCCGGAGCGTGACGTGGTGCTCTATCTGCTGGACGAGGCGGGGAATCCTGCCGGAGATTGGATCGAGGTGCCGGTGGAGTGAGGAAAGCCCAAATCCCGAATCCGAAATCCAGATTCGCCAGGTTGATGACGCGCCGCCCAGGGTTTGCCGCGTGTGCATCGCTGGTGCTGGTGGCACTGGTGGTGGCTGCGCCACTCTGGGGACCCGGCATGGTGAACACCCGGGGCGGCGGCGACAGCCCCTTTTTGCTTCAGCGCACCCACCAGATGCTGGTCAACCTGCAGGCCGGTGTGTTCCCGGTCCGTTGGATGCCAGATGCCGCCTACGGCCTGGGCTATCCGTTCTTCAGCTACTATTCGGCGTTGCCCTACTACCTGGCCGGTGGGCTCGCCTTGGTGGGCGTGGACCTGTTGACTGCGTTGAAGGTGGTGCAGACGCTCGGCTTCATGGCGGCGGCGCTGGCGATGTACGGGTGGATGCGCGGATTGACCGGCAGCCGGTGGACCGCCTGGCTGGCTGCAGTTGCCTACACCGTCGCGCCTTTCCACTTGGTCAACGTCTACGTGCGCGGCGACTCCCTCTCTGAGTTCTACGCCTTCATCTTCTATCCTCTGATCCTTTGGGGATTGGACAACCTGCTAGACCGCGGCCATCCTGGCCGCAGAAACCAGGTTCTTTCCGAAAAACCCGGTTTCTCCCCTGTCCATCCAGGCCGCATCCGCTGGGTGTGGCCTGGCTTGGCCTACGCCGGCCTGCTCCTCAGCCATAATATCTCCGCCTTCATCTTCTCGCCCTTCGTGCTGATCTACCTGCTTGCCCTGACCTTGCGCGAGCGTGCCAGGTGGCACCACGTCTTGACTATCGGAGCAGTGGCTTTGGGATTCGGCTTGCTTCTTTCGGCGTGGGTCTGGGTTCCCACGCTCGCAGAGAGGGGCGTGGTGCAGACGGAGACGCTGACCGGTGGGTACTTCCATCACACACATCACTTCCGCACCATCGATCTTGTGCAAGGCGACTGGCTTTTCAACTACGACACGGTGGCGGGCGACACGCCCTTTGCGATGGGTCTGCCACAGGCGGCATTCGCCGTGCTTGGCGGACTGGTGCTGCTCGCGCGCCTGCTCCGGGGGCGTTTGGGCCCCCGGTGGGGCAGCGTCCTGCTGGGCCTGCTGGTTTCCACGGCCATGATCACCCCGCTCTCAAAGCCCCTCTGGGATCTGGTGCCACTGCTGGCGACGACCCAGTTCCCGTGGCGATTTCTCTCGGTGCAGGCCCTGTTTGCGGCGGCAGCCACGGCCGCGCTGGTGCCGGGCCTGGTGCTACGTGGGTCCAGAGTTCGCGGATTCCGTCGCGCCGGTTCCACGCAGCCCGGATCGGAAGGGCCGGAGGGACAAGGAGACGCCGACCGCAGACGGTCGTGGGAGACAGGGAGACAGGGAGCAGTCTCGAAGCTGCTGGGACGCCGGGTGGCGTGGGTTGCGCTTCCCGTCGCGGCCCTCCTGGTGGCATCCGTGCTGTACCCCCTACGTCCAGAGCGACTGGCGGTCGGCCCGGCCGACGTGAGTCCCCAGCGGCTGCAGTTGTACGAGCTGTTCACGCAGAACATCGGCACGAGCATTGGCTACGAGTGGCTTCCCCAGGCCGTCGTCCCTCGCCCTTTCACGTCGGACGCACTGGTTGATCCCGCCGGGGCGCCATCGGAATGGGGTCTTTGTAGAGGTGGAGCTCCGGCGGTCCCGCTGGATGGCGCGTCGCTCGAAGCCGCCGTGGTGGAGCGGCGGCCCACGCGCCAGACGTGGTACGTCTGGGGGGATGGCGGGCGCATCGCGTTTCCGCTGTTCTACTGGCCGGGCTGGAGGGCGTGGGTCGACGATGAGCCGGTGGATGTCTGGCCCGTCGAAGGCTCCGGCTACCTGGCGCTGGAGGCCCTCCCCGGCGAGCACACCATCCTGCTACGCCTGGGCCGCACGCCGGTCCGCCTCGCCGCGGAGTTGGTGTCCCTGTGTGCGTGGCTCGGTCTTGGCGTCGTGCTCGTCCACGCCCGCCATAGGATCCGCTGGCCGTCTGTCGCCAGCCATTTGTCATTCACCACGCTACTGATCGTTCTCCCGCTGTGTGCGTTGTCGCTTCTTTCTCTCGGGCCTCGTGGGACGTTCGGCGGCGACGAAGACCTCACGATGGACTTCGACCTGATGCCCTACCTGCACCACAACCCGGGCGGCGTGCACTTCGCGGATGGTACACTCACGGGGTATCGGTTGTCGGCGGAGGAGTTGGCCCCAGGCGACGCGTTGACCGTCACGCTGGACTGGACGGGCCCGGTTGATGCATACACGGCGACGGTGCGACTGCTCTCCCCGGCTGCCGTACGCCAGGAGCTGGAACCGCTGGCCGAGGCATCGTGCAGGCTTCAGCCCGGAGTCTCCAATCCCGTCGCCCTGCGGCTGCCCGATGAGGTGTCGCGCGGCACGTACTTGCTCCAGTTGAGCGTCCTCGGCCCGGCAAGGGAGGTCGATGCTGCCGTGCCCTACCGGGCGGTCACGCCGGGCGGCAAGGTGCACGGTCCCCTGTACCTGCGACCTGTCCGGGTGCCACATGGCCCGTCGCTTCGCGCCGACTCTTCTGCTCTGGCTCCTTTCGGCCCCGCTATTAGGCTGCACGCGGCGACGGTCGACCAACTCGACCCCCACCGGCTGGCTGTGCGGCTGACCTGGTCGGTGGTGCGCCCGGTCGCGGTCAACTACGGCATCTCGCTGCGGTTGTTGGATGCCGAGGACCAGCGCCGCGTCGCGCTGGACACGCAACCGGGCTATGGTTTTCTGCCCACCAGCACGTGGCGACCGGACGAACTCGTCATCGACCGGTACATCCTCGACCTGCCGGAAGATCTGAGCCCGGGCCAGGGTTACCGGCTTGCGGTCATACTCTACCAGGTGTCCACGTGGGAGCCGATCGGGCAGGCACGCCTGGGCGACTTATCACTCCCGCTGGAGAAGCCGTTTGAGGCCCGGCGACCGCCCCGGGTGTTCTCGCTGCCATCTCTGCGCTATCCTGTGGGAGTGGATTTCGGAGAGGAGGTGCGGCTGGCTGGCTACGACCTGGCACGGGAACCGGGCGTGCTCCGGCTGACGCTGTGGTGGCAGGCGTTGGAGAGCCCACAGGCGGACTACACGGTCTTTGTCCATCTCTTCGATGCGGCCACGGAGGACATCCTGGTGCAGAGCGATGCGATACCCCAGGGAGGCGCGTATCCCACTTCCCTGTGGACCTCGGGTGAGGTGGTGAGTGAGACGGTCACGCTGCCGCTGGAGCAGTTGGCCGAGGGGACATACCGGCTCGGCGTGGGGCTCTATGACCAGACGTTGACGCGATTGCAGGCCGTCGGCGCGGATGCTCGGCCCGTGCCGAATGGCCGCGTGATCCTGCCGGAGCGTGTGGTGATCGAGCCGTGATGGAGCAGGAGAATGGATAGTTCCTCCCGGCAGGCACAAGACCTGCACCCACCAAGCGGGCAGGCACAAGACCCGCACCCACCAACCGGGCAGGCACAAGGTCTGCCCCTACGTGCGCACAAACTGGACGACGGGCGAACGACAGGTATTGGAGGCAGCCGACGTCGACCGCGGACGGTGCCGACCGCGCGCCATCGGAATGGCGGCGGTCGGGGGCAGACGGTCAGGTGCAATGTTCGCAGTGTCCGCCGCCACTGGGCGTTGGCCATCCTGATCTGTCTTGCGGCGCTGGCGTTGCGCGTCCACCGGCTGGCCGAGCCGCTGGTGCGCTGGGATGAGGGATGGTCAGTCGCCCACGCCAGCCTCTCGTGGCTTGAGATCGTTCAAATCGCCTCGCTGGAGGTACATCCCCCGCTCTTCTACCTCTTGCTCAAGCCCTGGCTAGCTCTGGGACGCGATGTCTTCCTGGTGCGCTTCTTCCCGGTGCTGGTGAGCGTGCTGGCGGTGCCGCTGACCTTTCGCGTGGCGATGCGCTGGGCCGGGGCGAAACCAGGTTCTTTCCGAAAACCCTGGTCTCTTGGTGACGTCCCAACGCGAGAGGGGCGGGATGGCACGCCATTCCGGGGGCGCGCCAGGCTTGCATACCTGGCGGCGGCGTTGACAGCGCTCGCTCCTGCGCTTGTCTACTACGCCCAAGTCACGCGCATGTATCCCATGGTTGTGCTCTGGCTGCTCCTGGCAACGTGGGCGCTGCTGGACTGGATCGATGGCGGGGGGAACTGGACGCTGGTTGGTCTGGGGGCGGCAGGCCTCGCCGCGCTCTATACGTTCTACTACACGGCCTGGGCGCTATTGGGGCTCTATGGCTATGGTTTGCTCGCGTCGTATTGGAGCGCCCGGACCGCCAGATCGCAACGCAGAGGCGCACAGACGCAGGGAGCGCCAGAGCATCGTGTATCTGCAGCGCGGGCCGCGGATCGTTCAAATCCGTCGAGACCTACCTCTATAACAGGGCTTGTCGTTGTCGGGGCGGTTACGCTGGCGCTCTACGTGCCCTGGCTGGCCTACGCCGGATCTGGGATGCTGGAACGCATGGCCGAGTCTGCCCCGGATGCAGCCGTTATGCCACCCACGCTGTGGAGTCTGCTGGCCTCGACGTGGACGGCATTGACGTTCGATTTCGGGACCGGCGGCTGGGCGGCGCTGGCGGTCCTGGGGGTTCTCCTCGCCGCGGTGCTGATTGCGGTGCTGTTCCGTCGCCCCAGGCGTGGGGAGGGAATCCGTCTGTTGATGCCCATCGTGGCCCTCGTCGTTGCGACGGGTGGAGTTGTCCTGAGCAGCGGGGCGTATTTCTTCGCCGCACGGCTGCTGACGCCGGCTGTGCCGTTCCTGATACTCCTGGTGGCCTGGTCCCTGGATAGGCTGTGCTGCCTGGGGAAGGGGTTCCTGGTGGCCGGGCTGGCTGTGTTGTGCGTGACATTCTGGCCCACGTCCAGCCGCTTCGTCTACGAGAAGAGCCTGGAGGTAAGTGGCCCTTTCGATCCTCACGAGTACCACGCGATGCTGGCGGGCGAGCAGGCGCGGCCGGATGAGTTCGTCTTCTTCAACGAGTTGGCGTTGGCTGGCTGGTATGAGATGGATCGCACGCCCCAGGATCCCGCCTGGGGGTACGCGCTGCGTTGGACGCCGATTGTCGAGCCGATGGCGCGTATCGAACCGCGTGTGATGGAGCGGGCGGCCGGGCACGAGCGCCTGTGGTTCGTGCTCTATCGGGGCACGTCTGGGCCGGGGGCGGAACTGAAGGCATGGCTGGACGGAACGCTCTACCCGTACGGCTTGGGCTGGGGGAGCGAAAGCCTCTTCCTTTCGTATTTGGCACCCAAGGCTCCCTGGGTCGAGGTGGCCTCTGGCTTGGATTTTGGAGGTGGTATCCGGCTCGACTCGGCGCGGTATAGCAGCCAGGTGGGACCTGGAGGTGAAGTGGGCGTGGAGCTACAATGGCGCGCCATCCAGACTCCACTCCCTGACTGCCGGGTTGTGCTGCAGGTATGGGACGAGACCGGTGCTGTCCTGGCCCACCGGGACGTGCGGCCCTTCAACTGGGATCGCCCCACCCACCAGTGGGCGGTGGGAGAGGTGGTGGTGGATCACCATGGCTTGCTGGTCAGCGGAGGGAGCGATACACGGCTCCACCTGGCCGTTTCGCTATATGACGCCGATACCGGGGAGGCTCTCCCCGTCGCGGGTGGGACGTATTGGGAGTTGGGCTCCCTGGAGCAGTGAGACTGTGGTTTGTAGCAGGCGCTTCAGCGCCGTCCAGCGAGGAATGATGACAAAGCAGGGTGAGACGTGGTCAGGGAGGGCCATCCTGGCCCTGTATCTGGTATTGGCCGTGGCTTACGGTTTCATCGCCCCCGCCTTTGAGTCGCCGGACGAGGTGGGACACTTCTTCACGGTCAAATACGTGGCCGATCACGGCCGGCTGCCGGTGCCGGACAGGGAGCTGTCAAAAGAGTATCTGTATGGTCAGGAGGGGACGCAGCCACCGCTGTACTACTTGGGAGGCGCTTTCCTCCTTCGGCTGACCGGCGTGGATACGGAAGATGCCTGGACCTATCTGCGCGTCAATCCCCATACCACGTGCGGCTCTCCCCAACTGGCGGGCAACAAGGCGTTCCTGGCTCACGACCCGGCCCGGGAGACCTTCCCGTGGCGCGGTTCTATACTGGCACTGCATCTCCTGCGTCTCTACTCGACGGCGCTGGGGCTGATCACGGTGGTGGGCGTTTACGTCACGGCCCGGTTGTGCTTCCCCGGACGACCGGTGGTCGCGCCGTTGGCTGCCGCACTGACGGCCTTGAACCCGCAGTTCCTCTTCGTCTCGGCCGGGGTCAACAACGATAACCTCGTCGTGTGCCTCTCGGTGTGGAGTCTCTACCTGATGCTCCACGCGATCCGCCACGGACCTACCCCGATGACCTCAGCCTTTATCGGCCTCTTGATCGGCCTGGCCACGCTCACCAAGATGGCCGGATTGTTGCTGCTGCCGCTGGGGTGCCTGGCGGTCCTGCTCGCCATTTGGCTGGCACGCGGGGACCGTCCTAAGGGCGCGTTTCCGGGCTGGGCCGGAACTACGCACCTGCTTCGTGGGTGGTCATCGGCGATTGGCCACTGGATGCTGATCATACTGCTGGCCCTGGCTGTCGCGGGCTGGTGGTACATCCGCAACGCGCTTCTGTATGGCGATCCGACGCTCATTGACCATCATCTGGCCATTGTCAGCCGGCGCGATCCCACGCCACTGCCGCTCATTCTGCACGAGGTCCCGAGCATCTTCTACTCCTACTGGGGGCGCTTCAGTTGCGACCTGTCGCCGGGGGGTTGGTATTACGCATTCTGGGGCGTGGTGACGCTGGCCGGGTTGGCGGGCGTCGTCGCAGAATGGCGAAGGTGGGTGGATTTCCAGAGGATCGCCGTGGCCTTGTTGGGACTCTGGTTTGTCCTGGTCTTCATCGGATGGTTCCGTTGGAACTTGATCGCCTCCGGCGTACAGGGCCGGCTCCTGTTCCCTGCGACGGTCAGCGTGAGCGTCCTGATTGGGGCCGGGCTTGCAACCTGGATGAAAGATCGAGTATGGATCGGGGGAGTGCTGGCCCTGGCGTTGATCGCACTGGTGGTCTGGGTGCCGCTTGGCCTCATCCATCCGGCATACCGCCCGCCGCGCCGTTACCCGAGTGCCAGCGGACCGGAGATCGCCCATCGCTTCGATGGCGTGTTCGGTGATTGCATCAGGCTGCTGGGATACGATCTGCAGCCCGTCGATGTCGAAGCAGGCCAGACGTTGGAAGTGACCCTCTATCTGTCGGCCGCTTGCCCTTTGACCGATACGTACTCGATGGGGTTGTGGCTTGTCTCGGCCATCCCCGGCGACACGACGCGTCTGGCTGGCCTGGACACATGGCCCGGTGACGGCAACTATCCCACCACCGTCTGGCAGCCGGGGGAGGTCGTCGCAGACACCTACCGCCTCACGATCCCAGACGAGGTACCTCGCGCCCAGGCGTGGGCGGTGAACGTGAACTTCTATCGTATGGGGGATGGGACGTGGTTACCGCTCGTCCAGAACGGGCACGAGGTGGGCGACCGGGCGATCTTGGATTGGGTGCGCGTGGGAGCGTCCGCGCCGAGCGCGGTGCCGCCAGAGCACCAGTTGGAGCCAGCCGCCGTCTACGCTGGGGCGGTGGCGCTCCGAGGCGCACAGATAACCCCGGCGGAGGACGGCCTGCGGGTTGCGCTGTGGTGGGAGGCACTGTCGCCCCTGGATCGGGACTACACGGTTTTCGTGCACCTGGTAGATAGCGAGGGGCAGTTGGTTGGCACCGGGGACGGGCCGCCTTTGGGAGGCGGGTTCCCCACCCGGCTGTGGCGCTCTGGCGATAGCCTGACCGATGAACACGTCGTCGACCTTCCCGTCGATCTATCCAGCGATATACACACGGTTCAGGTTGGCTGGTACGATCCGGACTCCGGTGTGCGGCTGCCCGCGACGCAGGGGGACGTGCGGCTTCCACACGATGTCGTGAGCATCGGCACCTGGTCTCAACCGTGAGAGGAGCCTCTATACGGTACTGACTTATGTCACTTTCTCGTGGTGCGTTTTGTCACTATCTACTTGCGCTCCCGGCCAAAGTTGGTATACTATACAATACACTCGGCACAGGCGCGTAGTCTTATCCGGTCCCCTTAACAGTCCACATCATTCTGGAGGAAGATGTCAATGGGCACAGAAGCTCTCGACCTGACGACCCTCGATCGCACGTTTACCAAGCAGGTGACCCCCGAGTGGGAGCAATTGCTCTCCTGTATCCAGTGCGGCACGTGTAGTGCCTCGTGCCCGACCGCCTTCGCGATGGATTACAGTCCCCGGCAGCTCTGGCAAATGGTGAGACTAGGAATGGAGGCGGACGTCCTTTCCAGTCGCACGTTCTGGCTCTGTACGACCTGCAAAGCGTGCCAGGTGCGCTGCCCACGTGGTATCCCGATCGCGGATACGATGATCGCGCTCAAGGAATATGCCGTGCGTGTGGACGTTGACGTCCCCGAGGGCATGAAGGCGTTTGGAGAGACGATCACCGGCAGTTACAACATCTCCGGCGACGACAACAAGAACCGCCAGATCTGGAGTCAGAATCTGGCCCACGTGCCACATGGCGTCAAGCCGCGCCGGCGGACGGCCGATGTGCTCTACTTCATCGGCTGCGTCAGCTCTTTCTACCCCCGCACGTACAGCATTCCCCAGGCATTTGTGCAGATCATGGACCAGGCCGGGGTGGAGTTCACCACGCTGGGTGGTGATGAGTGGTGCTGTGGCTATCCGCTCCATATCGCGGGCATGTCGGACCGCATGGCGGAGATGGCTCAGCACAATGTCCGAAAGGCGCGGGCCGTTGGGGCCAAGAAAGTCGTTTTCACCTGCCCCTCCTGCTACTACGCTTGGGCGCATCTGTATCCGGAATTCGTGGATACCTCCGGTATTCAGATGCAGCATGCCACCGAGTTCCTAACCGATCTGCTCGTTGACGAGGATCTGGCGCTCGGGGCGGTGGAGGAGATCGTAACTTACCATGATCCCTGTGACCTGGGGCGCAAGAGCGGGGTCTACGACGCGCCTCGCGAGCTGATGGCGCTTATCCCCGGGCTCGAGTTCCGCGAGATGTCCGCCAGCCGTGAGAATTCTCTCTGCTGCGGCGGTGGCGGTGACGTTGAGGTGGCCGATCATAGCGTCACTACGGGTGTCGCGGCGCAGCGATTGGCGCAAGTGCAGGCCACCGGCGCGAAGTACGTCCTTTCCGCCTGCCAGCAGTGCAAGCGCACGCTGCAAGAGGGCGCGCGCCAAAACAAGATCCGTGTGCGTGCCCTGGATCTCACCGAGTTGGTGTGGAAATCCATGCAGGCGGCTTCGTCTTGATGCGGTCACCTGGTTTGCGGGTGACGCACGGCTGAGCCCCTCTTAGAAGAGCCTTCCGTGTTGCGTTTCTATTCCGCTGACTTGCACATTCACACGTGCCTTTCTCCCTGCGCAGAATTGGAGATGCTGCCGGAGCTCATTGTAGAGCGGGCGCAAGAACTTGGCTTGCAGATCATTGCCGTCACTGACCACAACTCTGCCGAGAACGTCGCGGCTGTGATCAACGCTGCACAGCACACGGGCATAACGGTGCTGCCAGGCATGGAGGTTCAAACCCGCGAGGAGGTCCACCTGCTCACATTGTTTGACACGCTGGAGCAGGTGGCCTCTTGGCAGGAGCAAGTCTATGCGAGCCTGCCGGCTCTTGCGAATGACGAGGGTTTCTTTGGCGAACAGCTAGTGCTTGATGCGACAGGTGAGCCTGCGGGCTACCTGGAACGCCTGCTCGTGACTTCGGCTGATTTCTCTGTGGAAGACGTAGTGCAACTCGTGCAGGAATTGGGCGGGCTCTGCATTCCGGCGCACGTAGACCGGACAATGTATAGTATCATCTCCAACCTGGGCTTCATCCCCCCGGAGCTTGACGTGGCGGGGGTGGAGATCTCGGCCCGCATCGGCCCGGTCGAGGCCCGCAAGCGCTTCCCCCAGTTATCCCGCTATAGCTTAGTGGCGAACGGTGACGCTCACAGGCTGCAAGAGATGGTCCGGCGCACCACGTACAAGATGGCCGCGCCCACCGTTGCTGAGCTCGGGTTGACTCTGGCTGGTGTGGAGGCGCGCGAGGTGTGGGTGGATGGGTTGCGGTCGGGGGCGGTGACGCGCCATCGGAATGGCGCCTTTGAAGCGTGAATGCGCGCCATCGGAATGGCACCTTTGAAGCGTGAATGCGCGCCATTGGAATGGCGCCTTTGAAATGTGAATGCGCGCCATTGGAATGGCACCTTTGAAGCGTGAATGCGCGCCATTGGAATGGCGCCTTTGAAATGTGAATGTGCGCCATCGGAATGGCGCCTTTGAAGTGTGAATGTGCGCCATCGGAATGGCGCTTTGAAGGATGGTTGTGTGCTGGAGCTGTCGCTGCATATCCTCGACATACTGGAGAACGCCGTTGAGGCTGGGGCGACGCGGGTTGAGCTACGGATTGAGGAGGACCTGGCGGCTGACAGGCTGACTATTGAGGTCGTCGACAACGGAAGGGGTATGGACGAGGGCACTCTGGCCCGTGTCCTCGACCCGTTCTTCACCACGCGACAGACGCGCCACGTGGGGTTGGGACTTCCCCTCTTGGCCGCCGCTGCCGACCGGTGCGAAGGCGCGCTGCACGTCGAGTCACACGTTGGCGAGGGTACGCACGTGGCGGCTACCTTCCGGCACAGTCACATCGACCGGGCTCCCTTGGGAGACGTGAGGGGCGCGCTGTTGGCGTTTCTGATGTCCGAACGGCCTGTTGACCTGCACTACCTGCATCGTGTCGATGCGCGTACCTTCGAGTTCGACACGGCGGAGTTGCGGGCGCTGTTGGGGGGCGCGTCGGACGCAGCCGACCGCAGACGGTCGGGGTCAATGTCCGCGGACGCAGGATCAAGGTCCGCCTTTACCCTCCCACCCGTGCGGCGTTGGCTGGGAGAGTTCATCGCCGAGGGTGAGCAAGAACTGTCGGCTGAGAGTGGAACGTGAGCCTGTGGATTGAGACCGCACATCGAAGCCTTCCCCGGGCCGGGGAAGAGGTGTGCGGAGAGGCAGTGAGGACGTTTCAAATCGAAGACCGCTTCGGCGTCGTGTTTGCCAGCAGTGCACAGGGCGGGGAGCGGGGGCAAGCCGAGGCCGCCGCCACGGCTGAGCGTGCCCTGGACATGATGCGGCGGGGGGAGATGCCTGCCGGTGTGGCAGAGGCGCTCATAGGACGGTCGCCTGCCACGCCTCCCGGTGGAGAGGAAGTCGCTTTCTCCATCTTGGACGTGGTGGGCGGAGACGAAGCCAGCCTGATGGAGTGCGACACGATGCCGCTGTGCTTGATCCGAGGCGGCGAGGTGGCATTCTTGCCCCTGAGCGAGGAGGTCGTCCACGGACGGCTGCTGCGAAGCTATTGTTTCCAGTTGCGGAACGGCGACTACATGGTGCTGGTCAGCCAGGGCTATTTACATCCCCGGGGTTGGGGGTGGGGATGGTCCGACATCGCCGTCGCCGTACGACGATGGACTGATACCGGCTGCGATGCAGATGAGTTGATGAGCGCGCTGCTGCTCACCTATCACCGTCTGAACCCTGGAGCGCCCCGGTGGGACGTGACGGTCGTCGCCATGCGTGTCCGCCCGGAGCGGCACGTCACCGTCTGGACCGGACCACCGGTCGATCCCGCGCAGGATGAATTGGCGCTGAGGAAGCTGATGGCCGAGCAGGGCACACGTGTCGTCTGTGGCGGTACCACTGCCCTGATCGCTGCTCGGCTGCTGGGGGCTGAGTTGAAAACGGAGCCTCGCCCCGAGGATGGATGGGCGGAGGTCCCGCCTGTCTCGCGTCTGGAGGAAGTGGATCTGGTCACGGAGGGATTGGTGACGCTGGGGAAGGCGCGGGAGCGGTTAGCAGGGGCGGGACAGGCGCAACAGGCGGGCGACGGTCAACCTTCTAGGGGCGGATACCCGCGTTTGCCCGGGGGGGAGGACGGCGCTACCCGTTTAGCGCGTGCGCTGCTGGCGGCTGATCGGATACACTTTATCGTGGGTCTGGCGGTGAACCCGCAGCAGGCCGAGGATTCTGGTGCCCGCGGACGCACGATCGACGTCCGCCGCCCTTTGCGTCAGGGCATTGTCGAGGCCCTGGTCGGTGATCTGAAGGCATGTGGAAAGCTGGTGTCAGTCGAATACCTGTGAATAGTGATGATCTACAAGTACGACGATGTGGATCTGGGAGTGGATGGGAAAGCAGTGTGGTGGGCGGAAGAACTAATTGTGCATCGTGCTTCACGTAGCAGAAACCAGGAGGTGTGTATGAGAGTCGACGAGGCTCCGCAGTGGACGAACGAATCCTGTCACATAGGAGAGGTGTAGATATGGAACAACCCAAGATTGGCGTGTACATCTGCGACTGCGGCATCAACATCGCCGCTACGGTCAACGTGTCGGAGGTGGTTGCTTTCGCCAAACGGTTGCCGCACGTGATGGTGGCCCGTGAGAATAAGTACATGTGCTCCGAGCCTGGCCAGAATATGATCAAGGACGATATCCAGGAGTTGGGTCTGACTCGCGTGGTGGTCGCTTCCTGCACCCCGAGGATGCACGAGACCACGTTCCAGGCCGCAGTGGCCGAGGCGGGGCTCAATCCCTACTTCTTCGCCATGGCGAACATCCGCGAGCAGTGTTCCTGGGTCGTCCGGGACGTGGCGCAGGCCACAGCCAAGGCGAAGCGATTGGTCAGTTCGGCTGTCTACCGGGTGGCCTATCAGGAGTCCTTGGAGCCGCGCAAGGAACCGGTCACCAAGGCGGCGCTGGTCGTTGGCGGGGGTATCGCTGGTATCCAGACGGCGCTCACGATAGCCGATGCCGGTTACCCGGTCTATCTGGTTGAACGGGAGCCCTCCATCGGTGGCCATATGGCGGAACTGGACAAAACCTTCCCCACCCTCGACTGTAGTACCTGAATTCTGGGGCCAAAGATGATGGATGCCGGTCGGCATCCCAACATTACGCTCCTGACCTACAGTGAGGTCGAAGAGGTATCTGGTTACGTTGGCAACTTCAAGGTGAAGGTGCGCAAGAAGCCCCGCTACGTGGACGAGGACAAGTGCACGGGCTGTGGTCTGTGCTGGACCGAGTGCCTGACCCGGCGCGTCCCGCAACTGAAGTTGATCAAGATGGGCGAAATGAGCGTTGGGGAGAGGAGGCCCGGGGAGCGATGAAGTCAATGGGTACATTGATGAAGCCAATGGATACATTGGACGATCGAGTCGAAGCAATCATCGACGGCTATGGCGCTGATCCTGCGGTCAGCTTGGCGGTGCTGCATGAGATACAACAGGAGTACAACTACCTGCCGCGCACAGCGCTGCAACGGGTATCTGAGCGGCTGGGTGTTGATCTGGGCGAGCTCTACCGGATGGCCACCTTCTATCGCAGTTTCACGCTGAGGCCGAAGGGAGAATTCTGCATCCGTGTGTGTTTGGGCACCGCCTGCCATGTGCACGGTGGACCGCGTATCTTGGAGGCGTTCGAGCGCGAGTTGGGGATCCGGGCTGGCGAGAGCACGGCTGATGGCGCATACTCGCTGGAGGCAACCGCCTGCTTGGGAGCCTGCGCGCAGGCCCCGTTCGTGATGGTCAATGATGTGCCGTATCCTCAGATGAGCGCCGACCGTGTCCCTGAAGTGTTGGAAGCGTGCCAGTGCGCGATTCCCGAGACAGTGCCGACGTCGACCGCGGACGGTCGGGCAGACGGTCGGGGGGAGGTGGCGTGATGCCTAAACTCAAGAGTCTAGAGGAATTGGAGAAGCTGCGTCAGCAGTTGCAGGGAGACATCAAGGCGCGCGCTGGTACAAGCACAACCATCACGGTGGGGATGGGGACCTGTGGTATCGCCGCAGGAGCTCGCGAGGTGATGCACGCCATTCTGGCCGAGCTGGATGCACGCGGCATAGACGCTCACGTGACCACCGTTGGCTGCATCGGCATGTGCTCGCGGGAACCGCTGGTCGATATACAGCAAGGCGATGAGCCTCGTGTCACTTACGGCAACGTCAGCCCGGAAATGGTGCCCCGCCTGATCACGGAACATCTGGTTGAAGGCAACGTGATCGAAGAGTGGGCCGTCGGGCGCGTGGAAGGGTAGGAGGAGGGGAATGACTGAACAATACCGAGCTGACGTACTTGTCAGTTGCCTCCACGACCGGGCACCGGAGCTGATCCCGGCCCTTGAAGCGGAGATAGAACAGCGCGGGCTGGAAGGGGAGGTTAGAGTAGTCGAGGCTGGCTGCCGGGGCTTCTGTCACATGGGACCGGTGCTCTTGATTGAGCCGGATAACGTTTTCTACGTTGGCGTGCAAGCGGCGGATGTGCCTGAACTGGTGGAGGAGACGCTGGTCAAGGGGCGGGTGGTTGAGCGGCTGAGCTATAAGGAACCGAGCACGCACGCGTGCATTTCTTACTGCCGGGACATTCCGTTCTATAACAAGCAAGAGCGCATCGTGCTGCGCCACTGCGGGATGATCAACCCCGAGTCCGTCGAAGAGTACATCGCGGTCGGTGGCTATCAGGCACTGGGCAAGGTGCTCGGCTCAATGGCCCCTGAGGACGTGATCAAGGAGGTCAAGGAGTCGGGTTTGCGAGGCCGTGGTGGGGCGGGCTTCTCTACCGGGCGCAAGTGGGAGTCGGCACGCAAGGCCGAGGGCGAGGTCAAGTACGTTCTGGCCAACGGCGACGAGGGCGACCCCAACTGTTTCATGGACCGGGCGCTGATGGAGGCGGATCCGCACAGCGTCCTGGAGGGTATGATCATCGGCGCCTACGCGATTGGGGCACATGAAGGGTTCGTGTATATCCCGTATGAGCATGCCGGGTCGGCTAAGGCTATGGGGAATGCTATCCGGCAGGCAAAGGAGTACGGGCTGCTGGGTGAGGACATCATGGGTTCCGGCTTCGACTTCAGTCTGGAGCTCAGGCTCGGTGCTCACTCCTTTGTGGGAGGGGAGTCCACCGCGCTGATGCACGCTGTCGAGGGCAAGGTCAGTGAGCCGCGCCCCAAGCACGTTCACACCACTGACGTCGGATTGTGGGGCCGCCCTAGCTGTTTGAACAACGTCAAGACCTGGAACATAGTGCCGGAGATCATCAACCGGGGCGCCGAGTGGTTCTCCAGCATCGGTACCGAAAACAGCAAAGGGACGCAGGTCTTCTCACTGGCCGGCAAGATCAATAACGTGGGTCTGGCCGAGGTGCCGATGGGCATAACCGTCCGCGAGCTCGTCTACGACGTGGGAGGTGGCATTCCCGACGGTCAGGAGTTCAAGGCACTTCAGATCGGTGGTCCTTCAGGAGGCTTCCTCCCGCCCGATCTGCTGGATATGCCTATGGACTACGAGACGTTGGCCGAGGCGGGTTCAATGATGGGCACCGGTGGGGTGATCATCCTGGACGACCGCACCTGCGTGGTGGATACTGCGCGCTACTTCCTCGACTTCCTGCAGGATGAATCTTGTGGCAAGTGCACGTCCTGCCGCGAGGGGATTCGGCGTATGCTGGAGATCCTCACGCGCATCGTCGAGGGCGAGGGGAAGTTGGAGGACCTGGATACCCTGGAGAGGCTGGGAAGGGTGGTGAAGTCGGTCTCGCTCTGTGGTCTGGGTAAGACGGCGCCTAACCCGGTGCTTAGCACGCTGCGTTACTTCCGTGATGAATACGTGGCCCACATCGTGGATCACAAGTGCCCGGCGGGGGTCTGCAAGGCCCTGATCGAGTACTACATCATTGAGGACGCGTGCACAGGCTGTGGTCTCTGCCGCCGCAAGTGCCCACAGGAGGCGATCAGCGGGGAGAAGAAGAAACCTCACGTCATAGACCCGGAGCTCTGCATCAAGTGTGGCGTCTGCTTCGACGTGTGCAGGTTCGACGCGGTGGGCGTGAGATAACGGGAGGACGATATGGCTACACTGATTATTGACGGACAAGAAGTACACGCCGAAGAGGGGCAAACCATCCTGGAGGTCGCCCGGGAGAATGGGATTGAGATCCCTACGCTGTGCTACCATCCACTCTTGGAACCCTTTGGTGCCTGCCGTCTTTGCACGGTAGAGGTAATCCGCCGCGGTCGCTCTAGGCTGGAGACCTCCTGCACGCACCCTGCATGGGACGGGTTGGAGGTCAAGACCCGTTCCCCGGCCGTCATCGAGGCCCGCAAGACGATACTGGAGCTGATGCTCTCACGCTGTCCCAATGTGCCGGTTGTCCAGGATCTCGCACGGGAGTACGGCGTCACGGAACCGCCGTTCCCAGTGGAGGATCCAGAGCAGAAGTGCATCCTGTGCGGGCTGTGCGTGCGCACGTGCCACGAACTGGTGAAGGCAGATGTGCTGCATTTCGCCAACGCGGGCGTTGAGCGGCAGGTGGGGCCGGCGTTTATGGAGAAGACGCGGCAGTGCATCGGCTGCGGGGCATGTACGATCATGTGTCCTACGGGTGCCATCGAGATTGTGTTGAAGGATGCAGCGGTCTACAAGGAGAAGCCGTTGGGTCCCACCAGCGCGATCTGGGTGCCCTCGATGCAGGCGGTGCCTCGTGTGCCGGTGATCGACACGGATGCTTGCATTCGCTTCCGCCAGAACGACCGTACCGAGGGCGAGATCGCAGATGCCTGCGGTGTTTGCCAGACGATCTGCGAGGCGGGCGCGGTCAACTTCGACCAGAAGGAAGAGATCGTCGAGCTGGATGTGGGGGCCATCGTGGTTGCCACTGGCTTCGAGATGTGGGATCCTATGCAGCTTTCGCAATACTCGTACGGCGAGTCGCCCAACATCATCACGGGCATGGAGTTTGAACGCCTGTCGAACGCTGGCGGCATCACAGGCGGGGAGATCTTGACCGCCGAGGGGAAAAAGCCGGAGCGTGTGGCGATCATCCATTGCGTGGGCAGCCGGGATCACAACGCGCATCCGTACTGCTCCCGCATCTGCTGCATGTACTCGCTCAAGCAGGCACACCTGGTGCGGGACAAGACCGGCGCCGAGGTGTACGATTTCTACATGGATATGCGCGCCTTCGGTAAGGCCTACGAGGAGTTCTACGAGCGGGTTCAGAGGGAGGGTGTGACGTTCGTGCGTGGACGGGGCGCCGAGGTGGAGGTGCTCGCGGACGGCAAGCTGCGCGTCAAGGGCGAGGACGCGAACCTGGGCCGGCTGGTGAACGTGGATGTGGACATGGTCGTGCTCAGCACGGCTATCGAGGCTCCCCACGACTCTGACCAGGTAGCCTCCCTGTTCGGCTTGAGCCGCTCAGAGGATGGGTTCTTTGCTGAGGCGCACCCCAAACTGCGCCCGGTGGAGACCAACACCGAGGGCGTGTTCCTGTCTGGCACTGCCCAGGGCCCCAAGGACGTTCCGGACACCGTGGGCCACGCTGGCGCGGCGGCCTCTATGGCCCTGGCGTTGCTGGACAAGGGAGAGGTCGTCATCTCGCCGCAGGTCGCCGTGGTAGACGAGAAACTATGCTCGGCGTGCAAGACCTGCATCTCGCTGTGTCCCTACACGGCCATCAGCTTCATTGAGGAGGACAACGTCGCCCGCGTCAACGAGGCGCTGTGTAAGGGCTGCGGCACCTGCGTGGCCGCCTGCCCCTCCGGCGCTATCACGGCGCGGCACTTTACCGATAGGCAGATTCTGGCCCAGATCGAAGGGCTTTTCCGTGTGCCTGCATGACAGAAACTCACGAGTACACGAGGGAAGCGGCCAGGATGGCCGCGGTCCAGCGGAGGGAGGCGGCCAGGATGGCCGCGGTCCAGTTGATCGTGCGTCCGTCTGGCTCCTTGTGTACTCATATCCTTGCTACTGAGACAAGATAGGAGCAATGTCTATGAGCAACAACGGCTTTGAACCGCGAATCGTCGCTTTCATGTGTAACTGGTGCACCTATGCCGCGGCCGACACGGCAGGTGTTTCACGCCTGGGACAGCCATCTAACGTGGATGTCGTCCGCATCATGTGCACGGGGCGCGTAGACCCGGCCTTCATTCTGAAGGCATTTGCCTTGGGTGCAGACGGCGTTCTGATTTCTGGTTGCCATCCGGGCCAGTGCCATTACGAGAAGGGCAACCTGAACGCTCGAAGAAGGGTTATGGCCCTGAAGCCTTTCCTGGAAGCCGTGGGAATCGGCCAGGATAGGCTGAGACTGGAATGGATCGCAGCATCCGAAGCCCCGAAGGTGGCCGAGGTAGTTGCCGAATTCACTGAGACCATCAAGCTGCTTGGCCCCAGCCCTTTCAACGGGAGGCACGAATGAGCATCGAGTATAAGCGGGCATGGAAACCCGGATGGCGGGTATGGAAACCCGGATGGCGGGTATGGAAACCCGGATGGCGGGTATGGAAACCCGGATGGCGGGTATGGAAACCCGGATGGCGGGTATGGAAACCCGGATGGCGGGTATGGAAACCCGCCCTACACGGGAGGCACGAATGAGCATCGAGTATAGGGCTACGATATGCCCCTATTGCAGTTGCGGCTGCGGGATCTATCTGGTCGTGAAGGATGGTAAGATCATAGGCCAAGAGCCGTGGAAGGCTCACCCGGTAAACGAGGGCAAGAACTGCCCCAAAGGGTAAAACGCCTATCAGTTCCTATATGCTGAGGACAGACTGAGGACGCCGCTGGTGAGAAAGAACGGTGTGCTTGAGGAGACTTCCTGGGAGGAGGCGCTCGATCTCATCGCCAGCAAGTTCAAGGAAGCCACTCCTCAGACGTTTGGCCTGCTCGCCTCGGGGAAGAACACCAACGAGGATGCCTACGTGCTTCAGAAGTTCACCCGCGCGGTCATGGGTACCAACAACGTGGAGTACTGCGGCCGACTGTGCCACTCACCCTCGGCGGCTGGCCTCGGCCCCACGGTGGGCTCTGGCGTGATGGAGATTTCTGAGATTGACATCGAACGGGCGGACTGCATCTTCCTGGCCGGCGTCAATCTGAAAGAGACCTTCCCCCTGATGACCATGAGGGTGCTCAGGGCGAAGGAGAAGGGGGCCAGGGTGATCGTGATGGACCCCCGAAACACCGCCTCCGCCAGGTATCTGGGGGACATCCACCTTCAGTTGAAGCCGGGCACAGACGCGGCCGTGCTCAACGCCATGATGAGCATCATCCTCAACGAGGGGCTGGAGAACAAGGAGTTCATCGCCTCGAGGACTGCCGGGATTGAGGAACTGCGCCAGTACCTCTCCTCTCTGGATCTGAAGGAGTTGGAGGAGATCAGTGGCGTGCCGCTGGAAACGATCAGAGATGCCGCGATGGCCTACGCCACGGCGGAGACGGGCTGTGTCCTGTACGATCAAGGGCTAAACCAGCATACCACCGGGGCGGATAACGTGAAACTCCTCGCCAGCCTGGCGCTGCTGGCCGGGCACTACGGCAGGCCAGGCACCGGCGTTAACCCCACGCGGGGTCAGATCAACGGTGAGGGCACCGGTGACATGGGCTGCCTCAACGTCTTCTACCCCGGTTTCAAACGGACGAGTGAGGACGTAGCAAAGAGCTTTGAGGAGGCCTGGGGGGTGAAGAACCTGCCCGTAAAGCCCGGCTTCCCCTACACGGTGATGATGCAGAAGGTCAAGTTCCTCTACGTGGTGGGGACGAATCCGATGATGGCTGCACCCGATGTCAACAGCGTGCGCCAGTCCCTGGAGGATCTCGACTTCCTGGTGGTTCAGGACATATTCCCCACCGAGACGGCGCAGTTGGCCGACGTAGTACTGCCCGCGGCTACCTGGGTGGAGAGAGAGGGAACCCACGCCTGGGTAGACAGAAGGGTACAGAAGATAGATCAGGTGATAGACCCCCCAGGTGAGGCCAAGCCCGACTGGTGGGTTGTGTGTCAGTTGGCAGAAAGGATGGGCTACAAGGACAAGTTCGACTTCTCTTCCTCGCGAGACATCTTTGAGGAAATCAGACGGTGTGTCCCTACGTACGCCGGCATCACCTACGACAGGCTCAGCCAGGCGATCGGCGGGATTCACTGGCCCTGCCCAACTGAGGATCACCCAGGCACACCCACCATGTTCGTTCAGAAGTTCAACACCCCTGACGGGTTGGGACATCTTCAGGTGGTGGACTACAAACCCCCGGCGGAATTGCCGGACGAAGAGTATCCCTACGTGCTGACCACCGGAAGGAGCATCTTCCACTATCACACCGGGACGATGACGCGCAGAACCCCGAAGTTGAATGACGAGGTGAATCAGGGTTTTGTCCAGATCAACCCCGCAGATGCCGCCAGGACGGGAGTCAGGAGCGGAGACACGGTCATTCTGGAAACCAGGCGGGGCAGAATCGAGGCCCAGGCCAGGGTATCCGCGGATGCACCGCCCGGTCTCCTGTTCGTCCCTTTCCACTTCGCCGAATCCTGCGCCAACGTGTTGACGAATCCTGCGCTTGACCCGGCCTGCAAGATGCCGGAGTACAAGGTGTGCGCTGTCAGAATGGAGGTGAAACAGTGAAGGGCGATATGTGTCTGGCTTGGTCCTCGGACGAGGCGATACGGGAGCAGGCTGAATGTGGTGGTGCAGTGACCTCCCTTCTGAAATTCGCCTTGGAGAGCAAGCGTGTGGATGCTGTGCTGGCCGTGAAGGCGAGAGACGGTAACAGGTACGACGGCGTACCGGTCTTGATCACCGATCCGCAGGAGGTGGTTGGAGCGGCGGGGGCTCTGCATAGCGCCTCCCCCAACATCGCCCGCTGTCTGAAGGAGTACCTGGGTGGTGCCTCTGACCTAAGGGTCGCTGTGACCTGCAGGCCGTGTGACGCCAAGGCGATCATTGAACTCGCCAAGCGCGAGCAGATCACGCTCGAGAACTTGCTTCTCGTGGGGCTGAACTGTACGGGCACCCTGCCACCGGTGGCGGCTCAGAAGATGTTCGAAGAGGAGTTCGGCGTCAACCCGGCTGACGTGGTCGGGGAGGACATCGAGGATGGGAAGCTTGCGATCAGGCTGAAGGACGGAACTGAGAAAGAGAGGGACCTGGCAGAGCTGGAGGAGAAAGGGTACGGGAGGAGGGACAACTGCCGGCGCTGCGACACGAGCATCCCGACTATGGCGGACCTGGCCTGCGGCAAGTGGGGCGCGGTAGATAGGAAGGCCACGTTCATAGAAGTGTGTTCGGAAAAGGGTTCTGATCTCGTCGATGGCGCTGGCGAGGCCGGATGTATCCACGTTGAGCAGGCGAGTGACGAGGCCGTGGAAACCAGGAGGAAAGAATACGAAGCGGCAACTGAACTGGCGCGGACGTGGCAGGAAAGGGACTTCGCCCCGTTCAAGGCCATGAGCCTCGAAGAGAGATTCGACTACTGGTTTGGCCAGTTCAGTCAGTGCATCAAGTGCTTCGGGTGCCGGGATGCCTGTCCCATCTGTTTCTGTAAGGATTGCTGGCTGGAGCCGGATAGGGGCTTCGTGCTTGGCGGAGAGATCCCGCCTGAGGCCATGTGGCCGATGGTGCGGGCTGTACACGTCATGGATTCCTGCGTCAACTGTGGCCAGTGTCAGGATGCCTGCTCAATGAACTTGCCGCTATCTCGTTTCATCTTCATGCTCAGCAAGGAGATCGGCGACGTCTTCAAATACGAACCCGGAATGGACGTGAGTGTCTTGCCTCCGTGCAAGATCGTCACAGATGCGGAACTGAGCGTGGAGGGTGTTGAGGTCGTCTTCTAGCGGATGCGGCCGACGTCGACCGCGGACGGTCGGGCAGACGGTCGGACATCCGCCTTCAGGGGGGATTGAGCTATTGAGGTGGTGCGGCTAGTGTCTGTAGCACCTGCCGGAAGGGGACCTGGTGTAGATCGAGGGTAGATAAGCAGGGGGGTGACGCGTACAAACCTGTATCCCTGCTACTGAATACGTGATAGGAGTAGAATGCCTATGGGCAACAACGCCTTTGAACCGAGAATCGTTGGCTTTCTATGCAACTGGTGCACGTACTCTGCGGCTGACACGGCCGGTGTGTCCCGGCTGGAGCAGCCGCCCAACGTGGATATCATCCGCGTGATGTGCACCGGGCGCGTAGATCCGGTCTTCATCCTCAAGGCTTTCCGCGAGGGGGCCGACGGCGTCATCGTTTCCGGCTGTCATCCGCCCGGCGATTGCCACTACGACAGCGGTAACTACAAGACCTTCCGGCGTATGCCGCTGCTGGAGGCGATGCTGCAGCAATACGGCATCGAGAAAGAGCGCTTCCACTGGGGCTGGATCTCCGGTGCGGAGGCTCCCAAGTGGGCACAGTTGGTGCGCGATTTCACCGAGCAGGTGCGGGCGCTGGGGCCACTCGACTGGAAGCGCCAGCTTGAAAGCAAGGAGGACTGAGCGGATGGCACAGAATGATAAGCTGAAACTGGGTCTTTACTGGGCCGCATCGTGCGGTGGGTGTGAGATCGCCATCGTGGAGTTGCGGGAGAAGATCCTGGATCTGGATGCAGCGGCGGACATCCTCTTCTGGCCGTGCGCGATGGACTTCAAGTACAGGGATGTCGAGGCCATGCCTGACGGCCACATGGACGTCGTTCTGTTCAACGGCGCTATCCGCACGAGTGAGAACGAAGAAATGGCTCATCTGCTACGTGAGAAATCGAAGGTGCTGGTTGCCTTTGGGTCGTGCGCTCACGAGGGCTGTATCCCTGGGTTATCCAACTTGTTCGACCGCAAGTCTACTATGGAGCGTGCCTATCTGGAGGTACCTACGGTGGACAACCCCGATGGGATTATGCCGCAGACGACCGTCCAGGTGCCCGAGGGGGAGATAGAGATTCCCAGGTTCTACAACACGGTCAAGACGCTGGCCCAGGTCGAGGATGTGGACTACTTCGTGCCCGGCTGCCCGCCGCAGGCCCCCCAGATCTGGGCTGTGGTGGAGGCCATTTTGGGCGGCAACCTGCCGCCCAAGGGGAGCGTGGTCGGCGCCAACGAGAAGACCGTGTGTGATGAGTGCAAATACAAGCGAGAGGAAAAGCGCGTCACGAAGTTCTACCGCCCGCACGAGATCATCCCTGAAGATCGTTGCCTGTTCGATCAGGGCATCATCTGTGCGGGGCCAGCGACGCGCGGTGGCTGTGGTGCACTGTGTCCCAGTGTAGGCATGCCCTGCCGGGGCTGCTATGGCCCACCACCAAACGTGGTTGATCAAGGAGCGGCGCTTCTTTCGGCCGTTGCGTCGGTGGTGGATGCCGATACCGAAGAGGAGGCGGCCCGCATCGTGGGCGAGATTGTGGACCCCGTGGGCACCTTCTATCGTTTTGGCCTGCCCGCATCGTTGCTGCATCGAGTCAAAATTGGCCAAGGAGAAGAGTAGTATGAAGAAGATCAGTATTGACCCGATAACTCGCCTCGAGGGGCATGGCAAGATCGAGATCTTCCTGAACGAGGAAGGGAACGTCGCCAACGCGTACCTGGTGATTCCAGAGCTGCGCGGGTTCGAGAAGTTCGCCGAGGGCCGGCCGGTCGAGGAGATGCCCCGCATCACCCCGCGCATCTGCGGCGTCTGCCCAGAGGCGCACCACATGGCTTCGGCCAAGGCCTGCGATGCGGTCTACCACGTTGAACCACCCCCGACGGGCAAGAAACTGCGCGAGTTGCTCTACTCAGCTTTCTACGTGGCGGATCATTCGCTCCACTTCTACATCCTGGCTGCACCTGACTTCATCCTCGGACCGGATGCCCCGCCAGCCGAGCGGAACATCCTGGGCGTGATCCACAAGATCGGCGTGGAACTCGGCAGCAAGATCATACGCTGGCATGCGCTGGGGATGGAGATCGTGGGCATGTTGGGCGGCAAGACCATCCACCCGGTCGGGGCCCTTCCCGGGGGAGTTAGCAAGGCGATCAACGAAGAGGAGCGGGAGCAGATCGAGAAGTGGGGCTATGAGTTGGTCGAGTTCGGCCAGTTCGGCCTCGACCTCTTCAACGAGACTGTCCTGAAGAACCAGGATTACCTGGACATGATCCTGTCGGATGCCTTCACCACCCCTATGTACTACATGGGATTGGTGGACGAGAACAACAAGGTCAACTTCTACGACGGCAAGGTGCGCGTGGTGGATCCCGACGGGCAGGAGTTCGTCAAGTATGCGCCGGATGAGTATGTAGATGTGTTGGCAGAGCGCGTCGAGCCCTGGACCTATCTCAAGTTCCCCTACCTCAAGAAGGTGGGTTGGAAAGGGCTGGTGACTGGCAAGGACAGCGGCGTGTATCAGGCGACGCCGCTCTCGCGGCTCAACGCGGCGGACGGTATGGCCACGATTTGGGCGCAGGAAGCCTATGAGAAGTTCTACGAGACGATGGGCGGCAAGCCGGTGCACAACACGCTGGCCACGCACTGGGCGCGCCTGGTCGAGCTGCTCTACGCAGCCGAACGCATCGTCGAACTGGCGACCGACCCTGAGATCACGGACCCGCACGTGCGCACTATCCCCACCGAAACGCCAGACGAGGGCGTTGGCATCGTCGAAGCGCCGCGGGGCACGCTGACCCATCATTACATCACGGATGAACGAGGCATCGTGCAAAAGTGCAACCTGATCGTAGGCACGACCAACAACTACGCACCGATGTCGATCTCAATCAAGAAGGCAGCCCAGGAAGTGATTCGGAACGGTATCGTCACCGGGGGATTGCTGAATCGGGTGGAGATGGCTTTCCGGGCGTATGATCCCTGCATGGCCTGCGCCACGCACACGCTCCCCGGCCAGATGCCGCTGGAGGTGCTGGTGCGCGACGCCGATGGGGATATCGTGGAACGGTTGACGCGTCACGTCGAGTAGTCGATTGAGCGGATGCGGACATCCGCCTTCACGGGGGATTGAGCGATACGCTGTAGTTTTGTAGATTGGTGGTCGGCGAGTTGATGCGGACGTCATGCCGGCAGGATGCCGGCGGTCCACCGGTCGTGCGTCCGTGGGAGATCAGCTTGCCGACTCACCAATCTACCTTGTTGGAGACTGTCTGCTGTGGCAAGGTGCCGGGATCGACGGCGAGAACGGACGCCGGGTGGATGCAGCCAACGTCGACCGCGGACGGTCGGGCAGACGGTCGGGCAGACGGTCGGGAGCAATGTCCGCGCGATGCCGGTCGTTTGGGGCGATGCGTTTGACGGCAGATTGTGAAAGGGAAACCTACGCGTTGAAAACTTTGGTAGTCGGCTTGGGCAATCCAATTCTCACCGACGATGGGATAGGTATTTATGTCGTCCGTGACGTGGCGGCCCGCTGTCAACGGCGCGACGTGACCTTCACGGAGGCGAGCGTCGGTGGATTGAGATTGCTGGATCGCTTGGCAGGTCACGAACGGGTCATCATCGTGGATGCGATTCAGACTCGCGATGGCAGACCGGGCGATATCTATCGTCTGCACCCTGACGACTTCTACGCGTCGCTTCACTCGGGCTCGACGCATGATCTGTCGCTGAACGATGCGCTGGCTCTGGGGAGGGGGATGGGGATGGTGCTGCCCGTCGATGAGGACATCCTCTTCGTCGCTGTCGAGGTCGAGGACGTGCTGAACTTCGGCGAACGGTGTACCCCTGCGGTGGAAGCAGCCGTCCCGCGTGCCGTTGGGGCGGTGTTGGCTGAGTTGGGTGTCGAAAGTGTCGACGTGGAGTGAGGGCAGATGCGGTCATCCGCCTCTAGCAGATTGATTGGGGAGAAAGGGCACGGGGTGGTGATTGTAGGGGCGACCCTTGTGGTCGCCCGGTTGGGGAAGTGCGGATACTGACTGGGATCGCCGCCATCTTGGCGGCATGATTGGGAGAAGGGTATGAAGGTTCAGGTTGTCGAGGATATCCTAAGTGCTAACGAACAGCTCGCGTTGGAAAACCGGCGGCTGTTCGACGAGAGTGGCGTCTTCGTGGTGAATATCATGGCCGCGCCAGGGGCCGGCAAGACGAGTCTCATTGAACGCATGATTGAGGCGCTGGGTGGACGGGCGCGCTTCGCTATGGTGGATGGCGACGTGGCTTCAACCATTGACGCTGACCGTGTCGCCCGTTTGGGTGTCCCGGCCGTGCAGATCAATACGGGGGGCGCTTGTCACCTGGATGCTAACATGATCGCGACGGCTTTGCCTAGAGTGCCGTTGGACGAGGTTGACGTGTTGTTTGTTGAGAACGTGGGAAACCTGATTTGCCCTACCGGTTTCGATCTGGGAGAGCACTTGAAGGTTATGATCGCCAGCACGCCTGAGGGGGACGATAAGCCTTACAAGTACCCGGGCATGTTCAGCGCTGTCGACGTACTGTTGCTCAACAAGGTGGATCTGTTGCCTCTGTTGGATTTTGACTTGGATTACTTTCGCCGTGGCGTTGAAGTACTGAACCCCGATGTCTCGTTCTTCCCTGTATCCTGTAAGACGGGAGAGGGTGTGCAGGAGTGGACAGAGTGGCTGGTTGAGAGGTGGCGAGCGGGTTGATGCGGAAGACGGTCAGCGTGCGCGGCGTGGTGCAGGGAGTTGGCTTCAGACCATTCGTCTATCGCCTGGCGCACGAGCATGGTTTGACAGGTTGGGTACTTAACCATTCCGGCGGGGTAGAGATTGAGGTCGAGGGTTCACCGGCTTCGCTGGCGGCGTTCGTGCGCGATCTGGAAGAGAATCCGCCGCCGTTGGCCCGCATCGAGGGCGTCGATGTGGCCGATGGGCTGCCAGTTGGCTACGAGGCTTTCGAGATCCGGCATAGCGTCGCCGAGCCGGGGCGTTACCAACTGATCTCGCCTGACATCGCCACGTGTCCCGATTGCCTGCGGGAGTTGATGGATCCGGCCGACCGCCGCTATCGCTATCCTTTCACCAATTGCACCAACTGCGGTCCGCGCTTCACCATCATCGCCGATATCCCCTATGACCGCCCGCTAACCACGATGCGGGCATTTACTATGTGTCCCCAGTGTCAGGCCGAGTATGACGATCCGCTCGATCGGCGCTTTCACGCTCAGCCGAATGCCTGCCCGGTATGTGGACCTCACGTCTGGCTGACGGATGCGGCCGGAGATCCACTGGTGGGTGGTGAGACCGGCGCCGGCCCCGCGGACCTTTCAGACACAGACCGGGCGTCCGAGGATGTGCTGGCTGCAGCGGACGCGCTGGCCACAGCGGACGCGCTGGCCACAGCGGACGCGCTGGCCACAGCGCGCGACCTGCTACTAGCAGGCAACGTCCTCGCGATCAAGGGACTCGGCGGATTCCATCTGGCCTGTGATGCGACCAACGCGGAGGCTGTGCACCTCTTGCGAGAGCGCAAGAGGCGTCCAGCCAAGCCTCTGGCCGTGATGGTGCCTACCTTGGAGGCGGTCAGGGAGCATTGCTGGGTGTCGGAGGAGGAGGAGCGGCTGTTAACCTCGTCTCAATGCCCCATCGTGCTGATGCGGTGGAAGTCGCAGTCGAGTATCTCTGGGCTTGTAGCGCCGCGTAATCGCTTCTTGGGCGTCATGCTGCCCTACACGCCGCTGCACCACGTGCTATTGCGAGACGTGGACCGCCCGCTGGTGATGACCAGCGGCAACCTGTCCGAGGAGCCCATCGCCCGGGACAACGAGGATGCCTTGCGGCGTCTGGCACACCTGGCCGATTACTTCCTGTTGCACAATCGCGACATCTACGCCCGCTATGACGACTCTGTCTGGTTTGTGCCGCGTGCCCCGCGCTCGAAAGCAGACCCCGGTCTTGTGGGGAAAGACTCGGTCTCTCTCCCGCAGCCGATCCGGCGCTCGCGGGGCTATGCACCTTTTCCAGTGAAACTCCCGTTTGAGGCTGGGCAGATCCTGGCCTGTGGAGCGGAGCTCAAGAATGCCTTTTGTGTCACCAAGGATGCGTACGCATTCCTTAGCCAGCACATTGGTGACATGGAGAATCTGGAGACGCTGGAGCACTTCGAGACCACCATTGAGCTCTATAAGCGGCTGTTCCGCATCGAGCCTGAGATCGTTGCCTACGACATGCACCCGGAGTACCTGGCGACGAAGTACGCGAAGTCGCAGACCGCAGATCACGTACGGCGTATCGCCGTCCAGCATCATTTTGCCCACGTCGCCAGTTGCCTGGCCGACAATGGCTGGTCGCCCGACGCCGGCCCGGTCATTGGCGTAGCCTGGGACGGCACCGGCTATGGCGTCGATGGGCGCATCTGGGGCGGTGAGTTCTTGGTGGCCGACTACAGAGGCTTCCAACGCATGGCGCATCTGGAATACATGCCAATCCCCGGCGGGGAAGCGGCGATTCGCAATCCCTATCGCCTGGCCATCGGCTATCTGTATGCGCTCGCCGGGCAGGTGCCTTCGGATCTCCAGTTCTCCCTATTCTCGGACGCACGACCGGACAAATGCGGCCAGGATGGCCGCGATCCAACGTCCGCCGTGTCTGGAGAAGAGGAGTTGCGGATCATCCGCCGGCAGATAGATGGAGGGATCAACTGCCCGGAAACCTCCGCCGGTGGGCGACTGTTTGACGCTGTCTCGGCGCTGCTGGGGGTACGGGGTCGGGTCACGTACGAGGCGCAGGCGGCCGTAGAGCTGGAGATGGCGGCGCATATCTTAAATCCTGAAGCCCAGAGCCCAACGTCCGCATTGAGCTATCCATTTGACTTGGATGGGGGGCAAGATGGTGCGCCATCGGAATGGCGCCTTTGTAGGGGTGATGGTGCGCCATCGGAATGGCGCCTTTGTAGGGGTGATGGTGCGCCATCAGAATGGCGCCTTTGTAGGGATGATGGGCGCGGGCTCGTGATCCGTCTGAGACCGCTCTTCGAGGCATTGCTCGCCGATCTGCAGAGTGGCGTGCCTGTCGAGGAGATGGCCTGCCGTTTTCACGTGACTGTGGCAGAGATGATCGGAGCGACGTGCGAGCGAATCGCCCAGGAGACAGGGCTACAGACGGTAGCCTTGAGTGGAGGCTGTTTTCAGAACCGGCTGTTGCTGGCGCTGGTGGTGCCAAGATTGCGGGATGCTGGCCTGCGTGTCTTGACGCACCGGCAGGTCCCGTGCAACGATGGGGGCATCTCGCTGGGGCAGGCGGTGATCGCGCATTTTGCAGCGGAGACCGGGTCGAGCGCAGGTGACGTTTGACGTCTTGAGTGTGGATGGCGTTTGACGTTTGGCCCAAATGCGCACGAGGCAAGGAATGAGTATCTTATGTGTCTAGCCATACCGGCGTTGATCAAATCGATTGAGGGAAGTACAGGGCGAGCCGAGATTGGCGGAGTGGAGCGCACTGTCAGTCTGGCGCTCACGCCTGAGGCGCGGGTGGGCGATTACGTGTTGCTGCACACCGGCTTTGCCATCGGCGTGGTGGATGAGGAAGAGGCTCACGAGACGCTGCGGTTGATTGAGGAACTGGCGGAGTTTTGCGCGGACGAGGCGGACATTGATCAAGCGTCCGCGGACATTGATCGAGCGTCCGCGGACATTGCGGACCGCAGAGACCCCAAAGGTCTCGGAAAACCTTCAGTGTCTCTGAGACCGCACGGACACGTGAAGCGCGACGTATGAAATACATCGACGAGTTCCGTGATCCACAACTGGCACGTACGTTGCTGGCGAGGATTCGCTCGCGTTCGCAGCGCCCGGTGCGCTTCATGGAGTTCTGTGGGGGTCACACCCACGCGATCTTCCGCCACGGGCTGCGGCAGATGCTCCCTCCCACGGTGGATCTGCGTTCTGGCCCTGGGTGCCCGGTCTGCGTCACCGCGAACGTCGACATAGACCGCGCGATTGCTATGGCGCGGCTGCCCGACGTGATCTTGACCACATTCGGCGATATGCTCAACGTGCCCGGTAGTTACGGTTCTCTGCAGACGGCCAAGGCCGAGGGGGCCGACGTACGGATGGTCTATTCGCCGTTGGACGCGTTGCAGATCGCCCGCGATTACACGGACAGGAAGGTCATCTTCCTCGGTGTCGGTTTCGAGACCACCGCGCCCGGCGTGGCGGTCTCGATTCTGGAGGCGCAGTCGGATGGTGTGGAGAACTTCTATGTGCTATCGTTGCACAAACTGACGCCGCCGGCCACCCGTGCTATCCTCGACGCAAGAGAGGTGCGGCTTGCCGGCGTCATCGGCCCAGGCCACGTGACGACCATTGTCGGTAGCGATGCCTGGGAATTCCTCCCCCGCGAGTACTCCGTTCCCTGCGCCGTGGCCGGTTTTGAGCCGTTGGATATCCTGCAGGCTGTGGCTGCGCTGGTTGAGATGGCTGAGAGTGATGAGCCTGCTGTCGTCAATTCATACGCCCGTGGCGTTCACCCCGAGGGAAATCAGACGGCCCTGGGTGTGATGCGTCGCGTGTTTGAGTTGGGCGAGGCCACGTGGCGAGGGTTGGGGCGCGTGCCGGACAGCGGCTTGACGCTGCGCCCCAAGTACGCTCGTTTTGATGCTGCGCTTGCCTTCCCCGTTGATCCTGGCCCGACCCGCCAGCATGCCGGCTGTCGCTGTGGTGACGTGCTGCGAGGCACATTGGAGCCACCCGAATGCCCGCTGTTTGCCCGTGTCTGTAACCCGACCCACCCGGTTGGACCCTGCATGGTCTCCGCCGAGGGGGCCTGCGCGGCCTGGTATCGGTATGGTGCGCCATCGGAATGGCGCCTTTGTAGGGGTTATGGAGGGGCTGATGTCTGATCGCCGGCCCGACAAGATTCTGCTCGCCCATGGCTCAGGCGGTCGGCTAGGTCACGAGCTGGTGGAGCATCTGTTCTTGGAGCACTTCAACAACCCGACCCTGGCGCGAATGGACGATGCGGCGGTGCTGGATGTTTCACGTTTCGCGTTTCCGGTCTCAGATTCATCCAACGTGAGACTTGCCTTTACCACTGACTCCTATGTGGTCAATCCGATCTTCTTCCCCGGCGGCGATATCGGCAAGCTGGCCGTGTGTGGTACGGTCAACGATCTGGCGATGGGCGGGGCTACCCCATTATGCCTCAGCGCCGGCTTCATCCTTGAGGAAGGATTGCCCATGGCCGACCTGGAGCGCGTGGTTGATTCTATGGCGACCACTGCCCGTCGTGCGGGTGTGCAGATTGTGACCGGGGATACGAAGGTGGTGGATCATGGCAAAGCCGATGGGCTGTTCATCAACACTGCTGGTGTCGGTGTGGTGCCTGCCGGTGTGGAAGTGAGTGGGGATCTGGTCCGGCCGGGAGATGTCGTGATCCTCAGCGGCTCTGTTGGCGACCATGGGATCACGGTCATGAGCCAGCGGGAGGGGCTGCGCTTTGATTCGCCGCTGGTGAGCGACTGCGCGCCGTTGCATGGGCTGGTCGCGGCTATGTTGGATGCCTTGGATGCACGATCTTGCCGCCAGGATGGGGCGGACCTTGCGGACATTGATAGTGCGTCCGTCCGTGCGTCCGGCGGTCCAGAGCCGGCAGTGTCCGCGGGAGCACGACCGCCGTCCGTAGCAAAGGTGGATGCCGGACACCTGCCCGAAGGTCTGCCGGGGGGCCGTCCTGCAGGCAGGGAGGCAGACGCGAGTAGCCTTCCGCTGTTGAGAGAGGCGAGGCGACCTCTTCATTGCTTGCGAGATCCTACGCGAGGTGGCCTGGCGACGGTGCTGAACGAAGTGGCGGACAGGTCGGGCGTGGGCATTGAGATCGCCGAGCAAGCTGTGCCCGTGCGAGATGAAGTGCGCGCTGCCTGTGAGCTACTGGGCCTTGATCCGCTGTATGTAGCTAACGAGGGGAAGTTGGTGGCGTTTGTAGCCCCTGAGGCCGCCGATGCAGTTCTGGATGCTATGCGTGCTCACGAGTTCGGGCGAGAGGCAGCGATTATCGGAGAGGTTGGGGTTGAGCACGCGGGCAGGGTTGTGCTGCGCACCGCGCTGGGCGCTCGCCGTATCCTGGATATGCTGGTGGGGGAGCAACTGCCGCGTATCTGCTGAGGGGCATCGCGGCATTGACTCCGGCCGTCTGCCCGACCGTGCGCCATCGGAATGGCGCCTTTGAAGGGACGATGGTGCGCCATCGGAATGGCGCCTTTGAAGGGACGATGGTGCGCCATCGGAATGGCGCCTTTGAAGGGACGATGGTGCGCCATCGGAAT
>Ga0180431_10000497_pt1 | contig 57221 bp, 54 predicted proteins | sample SS_ome_11_FD_132459 | JGI IMG/M metagenome (GOLD analysis project Ga0180431, IMG submission 132459) | Hypersaline lake sediment archaeal communities from the Salton Sea, California, USA - SS_1_MS_1 metaG | ecosystem: Environmental > Aquatic > Non-marine Saline and Alkaline > Hypersaline >... | reverse complement strand
CAAGGGCCTGTCTGAATCTCTCTTCCCTGTAAAGGACTTCGGCCAGGGCCATGGCCGCCGCCGTCCTCTGGGAAAAAATTCCCTGGAATTGCTCCAGCACATGACGGTAAGCCCCCTTGGCCTTGGCCCATTCATCGGCCTCAAAACAGATGTCACCCACCCGGTTCCAGGCCCCCATGGCCACCCTGGGCACCGATTCTTGATACTTCCGGGCAAGCCTTTTTAGGAGCCTGATTTGATCTTGGGAACCCGCAAGACCTGAATCTGTGAGACTTTGTCCCAGGACCCGATCAACGGCCCGGTCCGACCATTCGCCCACATCCGGGAATTGCTTGATGACGTCAATGTAGCCGGGGACGACATCCTGGATCCGGCCGACACGGCCGAAAAGGTCGGTCTTGACGACCATGGCCTCCGCTTTCTGAAACCGGGGGGATGCCGCGTCCCCGATGACCCTTTCAAGGATTCGGACGGATTCCAGGAGGGACCCGGGGGCCTTCCCCAGTTCCGCCAAGAGACGGGCCTGTTCGATCCGGCTACGGCCCTGAATCCTGGGGTTTTCCGGATGACGGGCGCACAAGGCCTCCAACTTGGTCAGGGCCTCCTCAAGGATGGCCTGTCGCTCTTCCGATTCAACGGCCCGCCCCCACCTCAGCCGGGCCGCGCCTTTAATGAGAGAAATACGACAAAGGGCCGCCTGGGGCTGGATCCCGCTGAAAGACCTCTCCACCAGGCGGAAGGATTGCCGGGCCGCGTCTTCCATTTGCATATCTTCATAGAGGCGCCCCATGAAAAGGGCGGCTTCCGCGGCAACCGGCCCCCGGGACCAAAAATTCTCCAGCACCCTGTAACAGGCAAGGACGGTCAAATGGTCGTCGGCCGGGACCTGTGAGTCCAGTTCCCGGACCAGATCCATTTGCGCCTTCGCGCTCGTGCGCTCCGGGATTTCTCCTTCCAGGGGCAGGGCCCACAGATTGCCCCCCCCGGCCCGAGAGGAAAGAAAATAGAGGCCGGAGGCCGTGGGCATGGGCTGGTATGCGGAATGGGAGCCCGAGGTCACGGGAAAGGCCAGGTCTTCGTGCCGCTCCACCGCAACCCGATAGATGACCGGGTTGTCCTCGAGGGTGATCTCCCCGTCCTGGTTCGTATCCAGGCCCAGTCGAGAAAAGTACACATATTTCCCGTTCCGGGACCAGGCGGGAAAGAGGTCCCGGCCCCCACCCCGGGTAAGGGGGAATACCTCCCTGGTTTCCAGGCTCAGGACAAATATATCCCCTCCGGGATCATCACGGAAGGAGACAAAGGCACAATACCGGCCTCCAGGGGACAGGGCCGGGAAGGCTCCGTCTCCCCCGGTCCCTAATGGCTCGGGGCGCCCCCTTTGAAGGTCCAGGGCCGCCAGATGAGGCCGGGGCTCCGCCGGGAAAGACTGGTGGAAATACAGGGTCTTGCCGTCAGGAGAAAAGGAAGGGGAGCCCTCTTCTGTTTCCCGCCCTGTAAGGCGTCTGGGAGGGGTGCCGGATTTATCCAGATCCAGTACGTAGATATCGCCCTTTACGTCGTATCCGGTGGCGGCAAAAGCGATCCTGCGGCCGTCAGGGGAAAAGGCCGGGTCTGACAAATCCCCCATGCCGCTCACCAGGCGTCTGGGTGGGGACGCATCCCCGGGATCCAGGGATTGGAGCCAGAGTCCACTCGACCCCCCGCGAAGAGACACGAAGGCCAAGTGCCTGCCACTGGGGGACAGGGCGGCATACAGGAGCGGATCCCCTTCAAAGGTCACCTGGACGGGACGGTTGACCGGTAAAGGCTTGGGCCCCAGTTGGGGCTCTTCAGGCCCGAAAAAAGAAGGGCCGGCGGATATCCCGGGCCCTTGCGTTGACCCCGTGAATATTCCTGCGCCGGGCAGGGTGGAGCAGGCCCCCACCGTCAGGAAAAACACCGCGAGCCCCCCCCTAAAGAAGCGGGCCATGTGAGGGACTATGGCCCTGTGCAAGGTCTGATGGATCACTTCTTGGTCACCCATGAACCGTCTTCCAATTGAATCTTTTCACCGGGGCGGGCGTTTTCCGCATTCAGCCTTCCAAAGACCTGATGGATCTCTTCCAGATCTTCTTCCGTCAAATGCTCGTTCACCGCCACCACCCGTTCCATGACCACGAGCCTGGCCCGGTTGACATCCTCCACCACCTTTTCAAACTCCCCTTTTCCATAGCGGCCTGCAAATGCCTTCAGATCCTCGGGCACGCCCTCTTTATCCATGTCAAAGGCGGTCAACAGCCCTCGGTTATTCTCCCCCACCCAGCCCAGGGCCTTAAAGGCCTCCACATCATCGGCGTGAAAGGCCAGGACCTGCACCGCCGCTACGGCGTCTTGTTGGTCCCCGCTTCTCTCAGGGGGGGGCTCCACCCGGCCCAGGGGATCCACCCCCCTCACAGAAGCCACCAGAAGGACGTCCTGGGTCAGGGCGTTGTAACTTCCCAAAACCTGGTTCTCCAGGGCCGTCCTCTCACTGACCACGTTCACCCGGACCTGGGCCAGGGTGCACCCTAAAAGGATACCAAGGGCCCATGCCATGAGAGTGCATCGAATCATAAACCGCCTCTTTTCTTGGGGGACAAAGGGAGCCATGAAAGGGTCCCGTCAGGGCCGATTTGAATGCCCCCCGCTCCAAGGGTATGGAGAAGGTTGTCAAGGGGGCCCAGCACAGAGAGTCCCTCGGCCAGGCGCCGGTGTATGGGCAAATCCGCCACATTAAGCCGTTCAATCCGGGGCAGTTCCAGCTGAAGCCCCTTGGCCTCCACCTCCCCTCTCAGGGAAAGATTGCCGTAAAGGATCTCAAATTCCACCCACCGGGGCGAGCCCATCCTCAGGAGCTTGCGCTGCTTGACAATGGTCTCGTTGCTCTCGTAGGGGTCCATCCTATAAAGGATCCTTTCCAGTACCTTGGAACCGATATGGTTCAAATCGACCGTAAGTCGAAGGCTGTTCAGGACGCGGCCCGGATCCTGGGAGAGGGGAAGCCACAGGGACAGCCGGCCTGAGATCTCCCCCTCTTCTCCGGAGATCTCCTCCAGGGATGAAGGTAACAGGGTTTCCGCCTTTAACCCTGAAAAGGCGCAGTCGGCTTCCAGGAAAAACCGCCCGTCCCGGCCACGGATGAAAAAAGACCCGGCCATGGTCCCGCCCATGACTCCCATTTCCATATAGTCTACCAAGGGCAGTCCGTTCTTGAAACGCAGGCCGAGTTCATAATGGGTTATGGCCAGGTCCAAGGGACCCAGCCGGACGCGGGCGGAATCGAACACCAGGGCCCGGCTGTGGGACAGACGCCCCTTTAGATCCCGCAGGACCCTCGCGGCCAGGGGATGATCCCTTCCTGGCCGGGAAGGCGCCCTGGGACCTTTGAGCACCTCCACGGAAAGGGGAGGGACCTCCAATCCTCCCGGACCGGCCCTTTCCTCTGTCCCTTTTAGGCGGTAGACCTTGTCAAAAAGGAAATGGCTCTCCAACCCCTTTACCGTGAGCGCTTCTCCAATTCCCATATCCAGACCGGGGCTCTCGAACCTCGCCGCAATCCTGATCTCCTCCCCTCCGGAAAGCCGGACCTCGGCATCCGCCTCCACAGGCCCCTTTAAAAAAAGGAGCGCGTCCCCTTTCTTAAAATCCTCATCAATATCGGCCTTGATCCTGCCGTGGACCTTTGCCTCCACCTGTCTTAGAAGAAGGGTTAAAGGGGATGTCCCCTTGAGGCCCAGCAGGTGATGGATCCCCTCCACCTCGCAGTCCAGGGATTCCTTCAAGTGTAGCCGGCCCATGGTCATGGTCTGGGAGAGGTTAAAGGTCTTAAGCCCTTTCTGGCGCCCCTTAAAGGAGAGGGTCACCTCCTCGGGCTCCTTGAACCTACCCACCATGGGCAGGGCCTCCACCTTACCGAAGAGAATTTTCCCTTCCACCTCTCCCTGTTTTATACCATTGCTCAGGACAAGCCTCAACGGTCGGGGCGACCCAATGCCGGAGGCCTTGACCCGTGAACCGTTCCTGAGGGTCAGATCCACTCCCAGGCCTTTGAGGGCCGCCGAAAGCTCCAGGTTTTCAAAAAAACGGATGCTCCCAAGCCTCTTTGCCAGGGGCAACTCTTTGCTCGCCAGCCTTTCAAGCTCTCCTTTTTCCGGCAAACGGCCCACGTACCGGAAATCCATTTCCACCTCGCCCTTTACCTCTCCTTGTAGCGGAATTCTGGGCAGGATAAGGGGCCCCGCCTTATTCAGGTCAACGGCGACCGTGGTCCGGGCATCCACCCCGGAGACCCCCAGGTCCTGGACCCCGGCCTCCACAGTGGCCTTGAACAGGTCCTCGACGGTGAGGGAGGCCGTCCCCCGGTCCACATCCACCCGAAGGGGCTTCAGGGAATGAAGACGGACGCCTTTAAGACGGGTTTTAAGGCCGAGACCCTTCTCAAGGGGCTCTTTGAGAAGACCCTGGACATAAAAGGTCGGGGCGGTGAGGGAAAGGCCTTTCACGTGAAAGAGGGCAGGCCCTCCTGGGCCCAGCTGGCATTCGGCCTCCAGGGCGTGCTCGATCACCGGGGCCTTACCAAGAGAGGGGAAACCAAGTCCTGTGATGGTCCCAGATTCTCGGAAGGCCATTGTGCCGGCCAGACCCAGGAGGGCCTTGGAGGAAGGGGTCAGTTTTTTGGCAAAGCCCTCGGCCGCCACATCTATACCGGCTTTGACAGGGGACCCGAACCCTTCTTTCAGCTCCAAGGCAGGTGCGGAAAGCGTGATCCTCTCCGCATGAACATCCAACCAGGGAGCGGAATCCATCACGCACCTGACCTCCAGAGACTGGCTGAGTTCAGGGATCTCGGCAAAGGAATCAACCCCCAACCCTTTGACGGCGGCCCTCTCCCGGAGGGTCACCACACCCTTGACCCCGAAAAGGGCTCGTGGAGACAAGGCCAGGTCTGTTGCATCAAGACGACAGGAAAAAAGCTCCATGCGGTCCAGCCGCACGGCTCGGGCACCCGCGTACAAGAGGCTTCCACACCTCATGTCCAGACTGATGCCCACCCTTGAGGGAAACAGGGCGTCCAGATCCATGGACCCTGACGAGGCATGGAGGGCCATATCTTCCACCCTTACCCGCCCCCCGGGAAGATCCACCTCCATGGGGGGGAGCCTCAATGAAAGGTCCGCCACCTTCACCTCGATCCTTCCTTCGGAGACAGGGCCCTTGACGGAAAGCCCCTCCAGGGTCAGAGGGATCACCCCCTCCCCCCCCTTTTCTTTCAGGGAGAGACGGAGCCAGGAAGGGAGCAGTTTCTCCGCCACCCCAAGGAGTTCTTTAAGATCCCAGTTCAGGGGGCCTAGAGAAAGATCCACAAAGGGGACGGCACCCTGCAGGCCCGTCACTTGTCCACGCCAGACCAGGCGGCTCCGCTCTTGTATTTGGAATTCCCCCTTTTCCACGGTGACCGTCCCCGTGGTCAGGTCCACCTCCCCCCTGTGGATTGCTGCGAGCCCAAGAGGCCCCAGGCCCTTCAGAGGCCCGGACCGCAGGCAAAGTCCCGTCCCCATCAATCGGGTGGCAAATCCAATGGATGATCCCGGGTCCCCGGAAAGCCTTGCTGTCAGTTCCAGGGCACCTGAGAATTCCGGCAGGGGGGAAGGAACAAAGGGGGCCACCACCCCGGCCAGGACGTCCAGGTCCGTTTGTACCTTTCCCTCTAATGCCCTGTCCCCAAGGCCGCCTTTGACTTCGAGCCGCAGGCCGGGAAACCGCCCCTGGAGGCTTAAGGAGGCCTCTTTGAGTGTCAAGGCCCGTTTCGTGATGAAATCCGAGACCCTGGCTTCCAGGTGAATTGGCGGCAGGGCCTCCCCTTGGACCGTGCCTTCCATATCCATCTTCAGGGTCAGAGGCCTGTGAAAAAGGGAAGGGACATTGCAGAAGGCGCTCCCTTCTCGGATTTCCAAACGCCTATTCAGGGCCCGGTCTTCCAGATGAAGGGAAAAACCCTTCACTTGAATGCTTCCACGGACATCACCGGAAAGAGGGAAAAAGAGAAGGGCCCGGGTCGTCTCCCGCTTCCCCTTCCTTTCAAAAAGAAAGGCCATATTGCTCCGCCCTCCCGCCTCCCGGATGAAATGGATATCCGCCCCTGTCAAGGTCACATCAAAGATCAGATCACCTTGGATAAGACGGCCCATATCTACAAAGACGGCCGCCTCTTTGAGGGACAGGAGGGGTTGAGGAGAAAAGGCGGGATCATCGGCGACGTGGAGGCCTTCCAAGGTGATCCCTTCGGACCAGGTCCATTTCAGGGCATCCACCCGCACGGGGCGCTGGAGGGTGTTCGTGACATGGGCCTCCAATCTTGCCCTGAACCACGCGGTGGAAACCACGGTGGGAAGGAAAAACAAGGCCGCCCCCAAAAGGACAAGGACAACGAGCAGCCCGCAGCACAGCCGGAGAAACCATCTCCAGGCCCACTGCAATGAAGCCTTCGCCCTTACCGGTCCGGGGGGTGGCTCGGGACCATTTTTCGCTGGGCTGGCAACGTCGGAATCGACCAATTGCTGTGCCTCCCTCTTGATATCAAGTTACCCCATGCACCCCCAATGATCAACCTGCTTTTGGGAAGTCCGTCCCATAGCCCTTGACACCCCCACCCCCCTTACCTACTCTGGTGTGGGGGCGCTTGTTGCTCCCGTGAATCCAACCACCCGTCAGGAGGCTACAATGGCTTTGAGGGAATCGGAATTCGTGTCCTGTGACGTCCTTGTCATCGGGGGAGGCGGCGCTGGACTGAGGGCGGCCATCACGGCCAGAGAAATGGGGGCACGGGTCACCATGGTCTCTAAATCCCGCATTGGGTACGGGAATAACACGTACCTGTCAAAAACCGCCTTTGCCGCGGCCCTTGGGGACCCTGACCCCAGGGACAATCCGGAAATCCATTTCAAAGACTCGGTCATGGGCGGCCGCTTTCTCAATGACCAGGGGCTCCTGAGGATCATGACCCGGGAGGTGGGCTCCCAGATACCCTTTCTGAAAAAATGCGGGGTCACCTTTCGCAAAGAGGAGGGAAAGATCGCCTTCACCCATGTTCCCGGGCACACCTATCCGCGGCATGTGTGGGGGGAAAGACAAACTGGAAAGGATTATACCCTCCCCTTGAGGGCTTACGCCCGGAGGATCGGGATCCGCTTTGTCGAAAAGGTATTCATCACCCGGCTCTTCCGCTCAGACCAGGGATTCACCGGGGCGGCCGGCATCGACGCGACGGGAAAGTTCTTCATTTTTGCGGCCGGGTCCGCGGTGGTCGCTACAGGGGGGTTTTCCCAGGTCTATCTCTATACCAACAATGCGTCAGGTATGAGCGGTGACGGGATCGGTCTTTGCTATGACCTGGGTATCCCGGCCAAGGACATAGAGTTTACCCAGTTTTATCCCACGGCCACCGGGCACGGTGCCACCCATATCCTCCTCTATGAGGCCTTTGTGTTCAGGGCGGGAGGTATCCTCAGAAACGCCGGGGGGGAGGACATCATCGCCAAACACGGGCTGGACGATCCCCTGGCCATGACCCGGGACCGGCTTGCCAGGGCCATTATGGAGGAAATCCACCAGGGCCATCATGTGGAAGGCGGGGTCCTCATGGATCTGGGCGGCGTGCCCTCGGAGGATATCAATCGGCTGAAACACCTGCTGCCGCCGGGGAGTTCCCCGGATCAAAGGCGGTTCATCGTCTCCCCCACGGCCCACTTCTGTATGGGAGGGATCGTGGTGGACAAAAACGCCGCAACCCGGATCCCCGGACTCTTTGCGGCAGGGGAGGTCTCAGCCGGGGTTCACGGGGCAAACCGGCTGGGGGGCAATGCCCTGGCAGAGGTCTTTGCCCTTGGAGGGGTCGCAGGACGAAACGCCGCGCTGGCCGCCCGGGACTTGAATCCTTCCCAAAGGGCGGAAAGGGAAGCGGCTCAAGAGAAAGAGCGCCTTGAATCCCGTTTTTTTCAAGGGGAAAAGGACTTGAGGACCCTTCGTCGCTCTATCAAAGAACTCATGTGGAACCAGGCGGGGATCATCCGAAACAAGGCGGGCCTGGACCGTGCCCTGGAGCACCTGGACGGGCTTAAGGCCTCCCTGGCCGAATGCCGCATCAAGGATGGAAAGGCCCTCATCAAGTCTCTGGAGTTGGAAAACATGCTTCTCCTCTCTCAAATGGTCTGCCGGGCCGCCCTTTTAAGGACTGAAAGCCGGGGGGCCCATTTTCGCAGCGATTATCCGGAGGAAGATAACCGGCGGTGGCTGCAAAACGTGGTTGTACAAAAGGTCGATTCCGAAATGACCCTGCAAACCATACCGGTCTCCTTGGACCCGGCCGGTCCCCGGCCCTGAATTCCGCCGGGATCTTACAGGGGCTTTTCGGATATAAATTGATTGACAAGTCAATCAATTTTTGTTTCACTCCGGGGCCATGAAAAGAGGCCCTTCTCCAATGAAGAAGGACAAAGAGGCCGCTATCTTCGAGGGCGCCCTTAAGGTCATCAAACAAAAGGGCTTTCATAAGGCCAGGATGTCCGACATTGCCAAGGAGGCCGGTATCTCTTACGGCTTGGTGTATCACTATTTTAAAAACAAGGAAGACCTCTTTGACAGCATCATCAACCAGTGGTGGAACGGCCTGTTCCAATTGATCGGCAGGATTTCAAGAGAGACCTGGCCCGTGTGGGACAAACTCAAAGGCCTCATTTTTTATTTTCTGGACACCTATCAAAAAAACCCTGAACTGGTAAACATCTTTATCACAGAGATTTCCAGGTCCTCGACCAACCTCACCACAAACCGGCTGGAGCGCTTCAAGGAATTCATGGCCCTCACCGAAGCCCTCATTGAAGAGGGCCAGAGGCAGGCCATGCTCCGGAACGATTTCAGGCCCCGATACCTGACCTATATCTTTTTGGGTGCCCTTGAGACCTTTGTGTCCGCCATGGTCCTGGAAGACCAGAAGATCAGAGGGGACGGCCAGAAGGAGAGAATTGCAGGAAGCATCCTGGAGGTCTTCTTGAATGGGGCAAAAACACAGGACAGTAAAGGATAATCGTTAAGGGGGAAGCATGGAGTTTTCGTTCAGCGAAGAACAAATGATGTTTAAGGATCAGGTCATGCGCTTTGCCCGGAAGGAAATCACCCCCAGGTCCATGGAACACGATCTTAAAGGGGAATTCGATTTTCATGCCTTCCGAAAGCTCGGGGAATTCGGCATCCTGGGGCTTCACTTTCCAGAGGAATTGGGGGGAAGCGCCGCGGATGTGGTCACCTCCACGGTGGCCGGGGAAGCCTTGGGCGAGGCGGGTGTGGATGGGGGGTTGACCCTCTCTTACGGTGCCCACACCTTCCTTTGCGCCGATACCATCTTTGCCCACGGAACCGATGCCCAGCGGCAAAAGTATATTCCCGCCCTGGCCTCGGGTGAATGGATCGGATGCATGGGCCTGACAGAACCCGGTGCGGGTTCTGATGTGGCCTCCATCACCACGCGGGCTGAAAAAAAAGGGAGCGGTTATGTGCTGAACGGCAATAAGATGTTCATCACCAACGGGCCTGTGGCGGATGTGGCGGTGGTCTATGCCAAGACGGACAAAGCGCTTAAACACGCCGGCATCTCCGCTTTTATCGTTGAAAAGGGGACCCCCGGCTTCACCGCCGGGGAAAAGCTCATCAAGATGGGCGTCAGAAGTTCCCACACCTCTGAACTCATTTTTGAAGACTGCGAAATACCCGAGGAGAACCTCCTGGGCGAGAAGGGCGCCGGTTTCCTCATGGCGCTCCAGACCGTCGAGTGGGACCGGAGCACCCTCATGGCACCTTTCTTGGGATCCATGACCTACACCCTCCACAAATGCATTCAGTATGCCAAAGAACGCATCCAGTTTGGCCGGCCTATCGCCCATTACCAGGCCATAAAACACAAGTTGGCGGATATAAAGATATTCATTGAGGCGGCCCGGTCCCTTATCTACCGAATCGCCTGGTGCAAAGACCAGGGAAGGCCTCTCAATCACAAAGAGGCGGCCGTGGCCAAGCTTTTTCTCGGTGATTGGAGCCTTGAGCCGGCCAACGGTGCAGTCACCCTCCACGGCGGTTACGGCTACTGCCATGAATACGAGGTGGAACGAAATTTCAGGGATAGCCGTCTGGCACCCATCGGCGGGGGCACATCAGAAATTACCAAAAGGATCCTGGTGAAACTCATGTAGCCGGTCCGGTGCCCCGGTCCAGGTTCGGAGGCCCGGAAATCATACAAGAAAACCCTTTTTTATTATATGGTGGGGAAAAGCCATGGATTTTGACTTCTCGGAAGCAGAGATCGCCTTTTGCGAAAAGCTCAAAGGACTCCTCGGCTCGGTTCCTGAAAAAGGCCTGAGCCGGTTTGAAAAGGATAAGGTCCAGGAAAGCCGGAAAGGGCTTTTGGATTGGCTGGAGAAATTGGCCGGGGTGGATTACCTCTCCCTGGGGATGGATCCGGGGAGCCACGCGGTAACCCTTACGGCGGCCCAGGAAGAACTGGCCGCACTGGACCCCTCCCTGTTCCTCGCCGCGGAGGTGAGTGCCCGGATTTTTGGTCGCCTCCTGGCGGTCTACGGGACCCCGGAGCAGAAGGAAAAGATCCTCCCCGGTGTGACCGGGGGGCGCCTCATCGGCGCCGTAGGCCTCTCGGAAGGGGGCATGAATATAGAAAACGAGCCCCTCGGCACCCGGGGGGTGAAAAGCGATACCGGCCTTTTGGTCTCGGGCACCAAGGCCCATGTGGTCAATGCCCCTGTTGCGGACTGGTTCGCTGTGGCCGGCAACTTTGAGCAGGGTCCGGCCTTTTTCTTGATGGAAAACGGCCATGAGGGCCTTTCTCTGAGCCCCGGGTTCACCATGACCGGATATAGGGGTGTGGCCGTCTCCACCCTCACCCTGGAAAAGGCCCCTGTCCCGCCGGACCGGGTTATCGGCCCTTTCAAGGACGATCAACGCTTTAAGACCGTCCGGTCCTGGGAAGACCAGATCCTTACCGCAGCCGGGCTTGGAGTGATGAAAGCCGCTTATGAGACCGCCCGCAACCATGCCAAAACCCACATGAGCGGGGGCAAACCCATTATCGCCTATCAGGAAGTAGGCTTTAAGTTGTCGGAAATGCTCACCCTCTTCCAGACGGCCCAATTGCTGGCCTACAGGGCGGCCTGGATGGTGGAAGCCGGCCAAAGGGAGGCCCCGGTGGTGGCCCATTGCGCCAAGGTCTTCTGCGCCGAATCCGCGGAAAAGGTGGCCAGCGAGGCCCTCCAGATTCTGGGGGCTCAGGGCTGCCTCCAGGGCAACCCGGCAGAAGAGGGTTATTGCAACGCCAAATACCTTCAGGTGGCGGGGACGTCCACGGAGATCTCGCGCATGAAGATCGGGGACGGGGTTTTAGGGTGATTTTTCAACAAGGGGGAGAGACATGAGCGAAGACTTGCTCTACGAAGTCAAGAACGGCAGGGCATACCTCACCATTAACAGGGAATCCAAGAGAAACGCCATCAGCCAGGAGGTGATCATGGCCTTAATGGATGACCTGGACAAAGCCGATAAGGACGAAAAGGTGCGAGCCGCCTGTCTCACGGGTGCCGGGGAAAAGGCCTTTTGTTCGGGAGCGGATCTGGCCGCCGGCCTGGGTGGGCGCCGGGACGGTCCCCAGGTGGGGCCACACAACTATGCGCAGTTGCTCAAGAAGATGGTCCGGTTCGGCAAACCGCTGGTGGCCCGTGTGAATGGGCCCTGCCTCGCAGGAGGGCTGGGCCTGATGCTTGCCTGCGATATCGTGATCGCCCGGGATGACGCCTTTTTCTGTACCCCGGAGGTCAACGTGGGGATTTGGCCCATGATGATCGGCGCCCTTATTTATCGCAATGTGCCCAGGAAAAAGGCCGTGGATATGGTGCTCACCGCCCGCCGGATACAAGCCCTTGAGGCGGAACAAATCGGCCTCATCACCCGGGCGGTGGCCCCGGACCGATTGGATCAGGAAGTGGAGGAAACCCTGAGCCTTCTCGCCTCCAGGAGTCCCATAGGCGTCCGAATCGGGAAGGATGCCTTCCGGGTCATGAGCGATATGCCCTTTGAAGAGGGAGTGGACTATCTGTGCGAGGCCCTGGGAAGAGTGGCGACCACAGAAGACGCCGCGGAAGGGATGAGCGCCTTTCTGGAAAAACGAAAACCACAGTTCAAGGGAAGGTAGCGACGGCCACGTCCAAGGAAAACCAGGCGGTAAAGGCGGCCAGGATGAAACAGGACCAGGGCCGGGGAACAGGAGGGAAAATGATGCAATTTGAGCTGGGCAAGAGCTACGACGAACTGGAAATCGGGGAAACGGCGAGCTTTACCAAGACCATTACAGAGACGGATGTGTATCTCTTCGCCGGGATCAGTGGAGATTTCAATCCCATGCACGTCAACGAGGAGTTCGCCAAGCTGACCCCCTTCAAGACCAGGATTGCACACGGGGCCCTTCCACAGAGCCTCATGGCCCCTGTGCTGGGCACCAAACTGCCCGGTCTGGGCACCGTGGCCCTGGAGGTCACGTGCCGCTTCAAGGCCCCCACCTATTTCGGGGATACGGTCACGGCCCAGGCCACGGTTTCGGAAAAGCTCGAAGACAAGCGCTGGATCCGCTTGACCCTTTTATGGACAAACCAGCGGGGAGAAACCGTGGCGGAAGGAAAGGCATTGGTCATTCCACCGCCCAGGCAGTCAGATCTCCTCGGGAAATAGGACGCCGGGCCGGGAGACAGGGGAAAAACCTTTAACTGCTTCGAGGTATAAGAAAAAATGAAACATCCCTGGTTTAATGAAGATCACGAGATTTTTCGCAAGACCGTCAGGAAATTCACGAAAGAAGAGCTGGCCCCTCATGCCGGCGAGTGGGAGGAAAAAAAAGATTTTCCCAACTGGATCTTTAAACGGGCCGGGGATCTGGGTCTCCTTGGGATTACCTATCCTGAAGAGATAGGGGGCTCGGGCTGCGACTATTTTTATAAGGTCGTGTTCTGTGAGGAACTCCCGAACTCGGAGTGTGGGGGCGTTAATATGGCCCTTTTGGTCCAAACGGATATGGCCTCCCCCCCCATCAACATCCTCGGCACAAAAGCGCAGAAAGAGGCCTACCTGAGACCCATCATCACGGGGGACAAGATTGCCGCCATAGGCGTGACAGAGCCCAACGCGGGCTCCGATGTAGCCGCCATGAGGACCACGGCCCGCAAGGATGGGGGTGACTATGTGATTAACGGGACAAAGATGTTCATTACCAACGGAGATCGCGCCGATGTCATCACCCTGGCCGCCAAAACAGATCCCAGCAAGACCTATGACGGAATCAGCCTCTTTTTGGTGGATACGAGCCTGCCCGGGTTCTCTGTGAGCCGCAGGCTTGAAAAGATGGGAATGCACGCCTCGGACACCACCGAGCTTGTCTTCGACAATGTCAGGGTTCCCCGGGACAGGCTGCTCGGAGAAGAGAACAAGGGTTTTTATGAGGTGATGATCAACTTCCAGGGCGAACGCCTGGTGGCGGCTATTTCCTCCATGGCTGGAGCGGCCTATGTCCTGAATAAAACGATCAAATACGTCAAAGAAAGAGAGGTCTTTGGCAGACCCCTGAGTAAATTCCAGGTGACACGCCACAAGATCGTGGATATGCTTTGTGAGATCGAGGCGGCGAGGCATTATGTCTATTATTGCTGCTGGCTCTATGATCAAGACAGGAACCCGGTCAAAGAGGTCTCCATGGCCAAAATCATTGCCACGGAAATGGCCTTGAGGGTCCTTCACCAGTGCATACAGCTCCACGGCGGGTACGGCTACATGAAGGAATACGAGATTGAACGGGCATACAGGGACGCCCGCTTGGCCACCATCGGTGGGGGCGCCACAGAGGTGATGAAGGAAATCATCGGCCGCCTGGAAGGGATATAGGTGATCCTTGGTTCAGGTCCGGGTTTCTAAACCCCATCATTTCTAAGGAGGAAAAAGAAAAAAAATGAGTGAACCCGTCAAAAAGGCGAAAAGGGTAGAGGTCAGGGCTCCCATGTCGGGCGTCTTCTACAGACAGCCGTCTCCGGACAAGCCCCCCTATGTAGAGAAAGGGGACAGGGTGAAGAAAAAGCAGATCCTCGCCCTTTTAGAGACCATGAAGGTTTTTCAAAAGATCAAGTCCCCTGGGGAGGGCAAAATCGTGGAGATCGCCGCGGAAAATGAGAGCACCCTCAAAGACAATGATCTCATGTTCGTTATAGAGGCCGATTAGGGGGCGGCCGGATCACCATGTTTTCCAAGATACTGATTGCCAACAGGGGGGAGATCGCCGTCAGGATTATTCGGGCCTGCCGGGAGTTGGACATAAAAACCGTAGCGGTTTACTCGGAGGCGGACGAATCCTGCCTGCACGTTCAACTCTCGGATGAGAAGGCCTGTATCGGCCCGCCCATGAGCTCCAAGAGCTACCTCAACATGGGAGCGATTATCCAGGCGGCCAAGGAGAGCGGGGCCCAGGCCGTCCACCCGGGCTATGGTTATCTTGCAGAAAGCGAGGATTTCGCCAAGGCCTGTCAACAGGAGGGCCTGGTATTTATCGGCCCCACCCCGGACAACCTGCGCCTGGCTGGAGATAAAATCACCGCCAAGAACCGGGTTAGAGATGCAGGCGTACCCGTCATCCCCAGCAGCGCGGGTGGGGTCAAGACCGAGGATGAGGCCCTGGCACTGAGCGAAGACATGGGATATCCGGTCATGATCAAGGCCTCAGGGGGGGGTGGAGGCCGGGGAATCAGGGTCTGTCTGGAACGGGAGGCCCTGATGGAGGAATTTTCCGTGGCCGGGATGGAGGCGGGTGCAGCCTTCGGCAAAGATGAACTTTATCTGGAAAAATACATTACCCATCCCCGCCATATCGAATTCCAGGTCCTGGCGGATGCATCAGGCCATGTGATCCATTTGGGGGAGCGGGAATGCACCATACAAAGGCGCTACCAGAAACTTATAGAAGAATCCCCTTCCCCGGCCTTGAGCGAACCCCTCAGAGAGGCTATGGGCCGTGCAGCGGTGACCGCGGCCGAGGCGGTGGGATACTTTAACGCCGGCACCGTGGAATTCCTCATGGACAAAGACGGCCACTTCTACTTCATGGAGATCAACGCCCGGATTCAGGTGGAGCATCCTGTCACCGAACTGGTAACCGGTATTGACCTGGTTAAAGAACAGATCAGGCTTGCCTTTGGAGAGGACTTAGGCTACACCTCGCACGATGTGCAGCGACGGGGCTGGGCCATAGAATGCCGCATCAACGCCGAAGACCCGGACAGGAACTTCCTTCCCTCCCCGGGCGTCATTGAGGCCTATGTGCCCCCGGCCGGTTTCGGGGTGAGGCTCGACACCCATCTTTATCAAGGCTACGAATTGCCCATATATTATGACTCCCTCATCGCCAAGCTTATTTCATACGACTTGACCAGGCACGGGGCCATCGGGGTCATGAAGAGGGCCCTCCGGGAGTTCGTGGTGAAGCCCCTGAAAACGACCATACCCCTTTACCTCAAGGTGATGGATGATCCCTTTTTTCAAAAGGGTGATTTTGATACGGGCTTTATTGAAAAATTTTTGCCCGAGGAGGAAGATTGAGGCGCTTTGCCGCCGTCATCGGACATCGGGAGCCAAGGAGAGAAGGCTATGGGAGAATGGATGGACGGCTACCTTGCCAAGCTGTTTAAGGACCGCCAGGAAAACCTTGAAGGGGGCGGCCCGGACCGTATCGAAATCCAGCATCAACTGGGCAAGCTCACGGCCAGAGAGAGGATCGACCGCCTGGTTGACGCAGGGACCTTTGAGGAAATGGGCTCTGTGGTGAGGGACATGCGGCCCCCTCTGGACGAACGGCCCAGGCCCAGCCCCTCGGACGGCGTGGTCATGGGCCTGGCCAAGATCAAGGGTCGTCCCGTCATGGTCTACTCCATGGATTTTACGGTGATGTCCGGCGCCCTCGGGGACCAGGCCGCATGGAAGCTCGCCGACCTCACCCAGATGGCCGGTCAAAACAAGATGCCCATTGTGGGCATGGTGGACTCCGCCGGGGAGAGGCTCAGCTTCAAAGGGGGGGATACAGGGATGAACGGCCTGGCCCAGTTTCTGAGGAACCTCTGTCTTTACTCCGGAGTGGTTCCCAGAATCACCCTGCTTTTGGGTCCCTGCACGGGGACCCTGGCCGTTATGCCTGTCCTCTCCGACTTCCTCATTATCCACCGGGATACGGGTTTTCTCTGGTTAGGGGGGGACAAGGAATCGGAGGAAGCGGGCACCGCTGAATTCCATATGGAAAAAAGCGGCCAGTGCGATTTCATCGCCCGCAGCGACGAGGACGCCATTGACAAGGCCCGCACATTGCTTGATTACCTGCCCCAGCATTGCTGGGACAAGCCCGCTTTCCAAGAAACCGGGGATGGCCCCGAGAGGCGGGAAGAAGACCTGGTGGATGTGATGCCTGATGACCCCAAGTTTACCTATGATATGCACGAGGTCATCGAGCGGATCGCGGACAACGGCCTTTTTCTGGAAATCAAGGAGGACTTCGCCCCCCATTTGATCGTGGGTTTCTGCCGCTTCGGCGGCCACGTGGCAGGGGTGGTGGCCAACAACCCTGATGAGCTCAGCGGCATCCTGGAGCCTGATTCCTCGGACAAATACGACCGGTTCATGATGTTCCTGGACGCCTTCAACATCCCCCTGGTGACCCTGGTGGACACCACGGCCTTCCCTCCGGGCGACCGGTGGGAGCGGCTCGGCGTGATCAGGCATGGTGCGAAATTACTCCATGGCTACTCCCACCTCACCTGTCCCAAGGTGACCATGGTCTTGAGGCGATCCTATGGAGGAGCAAACATTGTATTAGGCTGCTCCAAGATGTTCCCTGACTTTGTCTATGCATGGCCCACGGTGGAATTCGCTCCCACCGGTCCTGAGACCGTGGTCCATGCCGTGTTTCACAAAGAACTGGCCAAGGCCAAGGAGGAGGGCAATTACGACGAGGTCTATAACTTCCTCCTGAGCATTCTCAAAGAGCAATTTTCGGTCATGACCATGGGCAAGTCCTGGACCACTTATTATACCGTCCATGAAGTGATCCACCCCAGGGATACGCGGCCCAGGATTATCAAGGCCATTCAGGCGACAATCGACAAACAGGAAACCCTACCCTTGAAAAAGCGGTATATTAAACCCGCTTAAAGAAGAAAAGAGGTGACCCTATGGGGCAGAGGATGGATGATGCGCTCCGGAGACTGAGACAGATCCGGGAAATGAACCTGGTGGGGGGAGGAGAAGAGCACATAGAGAGACAACACGGCCGGGGCAAATTGACGGCCCGTGAACGTATCGAACGTCTCCTGGACCCTGGCACCTTCGCCGAACTCGGGTCTTGTGTGGATACCACGGGTTCGCGAATCGACGGCCGGGAGTCCCAGGCCCCCTGTGACGGGGCCATTATCGGCACAGGCTTGGTGGATGGAAGGCGGGTCGCCGTCTACGCCAGCGATTTCACCGTGCTCGGAGGTTCCATCGGATCCCAGCATCTCATGAAGTGTGGCAGGCTTCTGGTCCTCGCGGCGACCTGGGGCGTCCCCATGGTGTGGTTGCTGGATTCCTCCGGGGGAAGGCTGGGCTACCGGGACGTCCCTCCCGCCGGCATCGACTGGTATTTTGCGCTGGAATCCAGGTATTCAGGGGTCATTCCTCAGATCAACGCCCTCATGGGACCGTGTATCGCCGGCCAGGCCTATGCCCCCACCCTTTGCGATTTCCTCCTCATGAGCAGAGGCACGAGCAACTTGTGGCTCGGGGGACCCAGGATGACTCAGGCCGCCACATCTGAGAAGATCGCCAAGGACGTGGGCGGCGCCGACTATCACATGGTCCACACGGGCACATGCGACATTGTGGGTCAAAATGACGAAGACACCATCGGCCGCACCCGCGAGCTGCTGGGCTACCTTCCGTCCAACTACCGGGAAAAACCGCCCCTTAAACATTCCACCGACCGCCGGAACCGCGAAGTACCAGAACTCTTAGACATGGTTCCCGATGAGTATGATGAACCCTATGACATGCACGACGTCATCCGGAGCCTGGCGGACGAAGGGGAATTCCTCGAGATCAAGAATGAATATGCCAAAAACCTGATTACCTGTTTTTGCCGATTCGACGGGAGGCCGGTGGGTGTGGTTGCGAGCAACCCCGCCGAGCCGGGAAGCATCGTGGAGCCCAATTGCTGTGACAAATATTATCGATTCCTCCAGGTGCTGGACGCCTACAACCTTCCCCTGGTAAACCTTGTGGACACGCCCCCCGTGGTTTCCGGTGAATCCCAGGAACAACGGGGTTTATTGAGGCACTTCGGCAAAATACTGGACACCTATGCAACCGCCACCATCCCTAAGATAACGGTGGTCTTGAGGGAGGCCTATTCTGATGCGGGGAGCATTATTATGGGTGTGGGCAAGGCAATGGGCGGGGATGTCTGCTACGCCTGGCCCGCAGCCAGGTTTGCCGTGGAGGCGTCCACCGCGGACTATCGCCGGCTTTACGGAAAAGGGATTGAAGAGGACGCCTACGAGGGATACCTCAACAGGTCCAGGGAAAAGGTGGATGTCTTTGAGGCCGCAAGGAGTTGGACCGCCCAGATGGTTGATGAGGTGATCGAACCCAAGAATACGCGGCTTAAGATTATCGAGGCCCTGGAGGTGACAGAAAACAAAGAAGAGGGCCTCCCTCCCAGGGCCAAGGGACACGGCACACCCCCAACCTGATCAGGGAAGGTGAACGCCCATTCACCAGGGGCGCATTATCCGTTTTTTAATCCGGTCATGCCTCCAAATATCCTCTTGACAAATGCGGCGGCGACCTATTAGAGTAACCTCCAACATTTCTTGTATCACTCTCATGGAGTTAAACTCATTATAACCACTGAGCGGGAATATCCATTTTGATATCGTTCACTGTGCGGTTAGACTCCTTCTCTTCTTCGGTCCCTCCTTTTGAACCTGTCAGGGTATTCCGAGATGTAAATCCTACACCTTCGATAAAAACCTCTAACACGATATCGGCAAAGCTTCACTAACCCGTCTTTGTTATTGCCGGTGGGCCTTTCCCGGCCCCCGAAGGACTTTAAAGGAGGTGAGAGGCAACCGTCTTGGATTCGCGTCCGTCCACATTTAACAGGAGAAGTCCCGGGAGCGGATTTTTCCAGAGGAGGAGGAGTCATGCAAAAGAGAGTATGGTATTTTTTGTCGTTCATTCTGGCCCTTCTTTTGTTAGGAACCAACCCCCTGTCAGCCAGAGAAATCAAGGTCCTCTCCCAGTTTCCCATGAGCGGTCCCGTCGGTTCCCTCCCTGAATTTGGATGGGGCTATATCGACGGAATGAAGTGGGTCAACAGCGAAGGGGGCGGCGTCAACGGAAAAAAGATCACCTGGTTCCTGGAAGACATGCGGTACAGCCCCAAAGTGGAAGTGGCCAACTTCAACAAGCACTGCGCGGAGCACAGCAAAGACGAGTTTCTCATGGCCACAGGATACATCACGGGCGGGCTCAAGCCGCTCATCGACAAGGTCAATAAAGAAGAAAGGATCCCCTGGCTTGACGGCTCATACTCCAGTGAGATCTTCGGGGCCGAAGGCGGACCTTCCAAATATCCCTATTATTATTCCCTGGGAGCCACTTACGGGGATCAGATCAAAACCCTGATCAAGTGGATCAAGGACAACCACGTGGGGAAAAAGACCCCCAGGATCGGATTTGTTTACAGCCCCACCGCCTGGGGCAGGGACGGCACCCCGGAAGGGATCGCCTATGCCAAGGAACTGGGCTTTGATGTGGTGGCGGAGATCGAATACCCTTACAGCGCCACCTCGGCCACCAATGAATGTATGTCCCTGAGAAAGGCCAGGGCCGGGTACGTGATCTACCATGGTTATTCCGGGGCCTCAGGGTGTACGGCCATTTTTTTCAAGACCGCCCAGAAGATCTTGAAAGGGGTCCAGCTCATGGGCACCCACTATACCACCGGCAGGATGCCCATCCTCGTCGCCCAGGACGCCTATGACGGTTACGTGGGCGTGGCCACCCGGCCCTTCCTGGACGCCATTCCGCGATCAAAGACCCCTATGCTCAACCCCATGGTCAAGCTCGCCCATGAATTCGCCAAAAAGTACAGGCCGGAGGCCTACACCAAAGGCATCAAGGAAGGGGGCATCAAGGATATGTTCCTCTATCTCGAAGGCCTCAGTTACGCCTTCTTGATCCAGCATGCCTTGACCCTGGCGGATAATGCCGGTGATCTCACCCGGGAAGGGGTCAACAAGGCCCTCAACAACATGGTCTGGGATTTCAACGGGATGTTCGGCGGGAAGGAATTCTCTTACGCCTCTCACACCATCCCCATGCTGAGGATCTATCTGGCAAAGGTTAAAATGGTTGATGTGGGCGGTAAATCCGTACCCACAGGGGTGGTCGCTCCCATCAGCGAATGGATCGATACCACCAAGGTCGAATGGTAGGGAGAGCGGGCCTGACCATTCAACAGGATCCCACACGGTTTGCCTGTGTGGGATCCTCTCCCGATTAGGCTTCCACAAATACTGACCCGGGCAAGTTCCACAGGCCTTGCCCGGTTAAGCGGTTGGGGAAAACTCAGGATCTGGTTCATTTCATCCAATTGATGACTAAAACCCAGAGCTTGGGTTCACCATTGACAAATTCATGGACTTAGCCACCAGGAGGCTTTCATGATCGACCTTCTTCAGGCCCTCGGCTCCGGCGTGTTAATCGGCTTGGTTTACGCCCTCTTAGGCCTATGTATTGTGATCATATTCAAGGCATCAGAGGCCTTTAACTTCGCCATTGGGGAATTCCTGGTTATCGGTTCCTTCCTTTTCTATGTCCTGTTTTTTGATTTCGGACTCCCTTTTCTTATCGCCCTGCCTCTGGGTCTGCTGGCCGCCGCGGTGGTAGGTGCCATCATCGAGAGGTTGATGATCAAACCCCTTCTCGGTCGGTCTCCCCTCTCCATGACCATCATCACCCTGGGTTTGATGTTCTTCCTGCGGGCCTGTATACAGCTGATATTCGGTTCCCACAGTTACTCCTTTTTTCTGGAGATGCCGGATATCACCCTGGAAGTGGGTATGCTCCTTTTTCTCTCCGATCCCATCTGGGCCGGCATTTTTTCGGTGACCACCTTTGTCCTGGTCATTCTCTTCCTGTTCCGAACCCGCTGGGGCCTGGCCATCCGGGCCACATCCGAGAATCAGGCAAAGGCCATGGCCTTTGGCATAAATGCCCGCCTGATCCTTCTCATCGTCTGGGCCCTCAGCTCCGCCTGCATCGCCGTGGCCGGGATTATGATCTCCAATTTCGGGGCCCTTTCCACCATGTCTTCCATCGTGGGCCTCCGGGCCATCCCGGTGGTGCTCATCGGGGGAATGGACAGCATCGGGGGCGCCCTGGTGGGGGGGATTATTGTGGGAATCTGTGAATCCCTTGCCGGCACCTATATCGACCTGATCGGGTTCAAGGATGTGGCCCCTTATATCCTTCTCTTGATCGTGCTGCTCATCCGGCCCTACGGTCTTTTTGGAACCGTCCGGATCGAAAGGGTTTAATCATGCTGGCCATAGAAAACCTCCGAGTTGTCTATCATGACGTCATCTCCGTGCTGAACGGCATCTCCCTGATGGTGCAAGAGGGAGAGCTCCTCATCATTATCGGGGCCAACGGGGCCGGCAAAACCACCCTGCTGCGGTCGGTGGCCGGGATGATCGACTTCTATGACGGGGATATCATCGAGGGTGACATCAAGATAGGGGGGACCTCCATCAAGGGCCTTGATGCCACCGATATCATGAAGCGCCACAGCCTCACCTATGTCATTGAGGACCGTCCCGTATTCTGGTATCTCACCATTGAAGAGAATCTCGGGGTGGCCTCCTTTTCCAGGCGGGACCGGGATATAAAAGGGGATATAGAACAGGTCTACCAGCTCTTTCCCATGCTTCGGAACCTGAAGAGCCGGAACGCCGGTTACGCCTCCGGCGGGGAACAGCAAATGCTTGCCATCGGCATGGCCCTCATGACCAGGCCCAAGATCCTGCTCCTGGACGAGCCTTCCCTGGGTCTTGCACCGCTCATCACCCAGGAGCTTTTCGGCGCCATCAAAAAACTGAACAGCACAGGGATCACCATTGTCCTTGTGGAACAAAACGCCCACGCCGCTTTGAACATCGGCAACCGGGGCTACGTGGTTGAAACGGGCCGCATTGTTCTTGACGGCAACGCCCAGGAACTCCTGGCCAATGAGGATGTCAGGGAGTTCTACCTGGGCTCCGGGAAAAAGGAACGGAAGAGCTATAAAGATGCCAAGCGATACAAGAGACGGAAACGATGGTTGTAAGCGCTGAAAAAAAGGATACGGTTTTGGACGTGGACAACGTGCATCTCTCTTTTGGCGGAGTCAGGGTGCTCCACGGCATCAGTTTGCGTGTCCACAAGGGAGAAATTTTCTCCATTATAGGCCCGAACGGCGCCGGAAAGACGAGCCTGTTGAACTGTATCAACATGCATTACCGGCCGGAGAAGGGGGAAATCATCTTTGCCGGAAAGCCTCTTAAAGGCCTTAAACCCCATACCGTGGCCGCCCTGGGCGTAGCCAGGACCTTTCAAAAGGTGGAACTCTTCCACGGGATGACGGTTTTGGACAATATCAAACTGGGGCGCCACTTCCTCATGAAGTTCTCCTTCCTGGGCAGCTTTTTCCGCCTTCCAAACATCGTCCGGGACGAACTCCAACATCGCGGGGACATCGAAGAGGGCATCATCGACTTCATGGGCCTGTCAAGTTTTCGCTATGCTCCGGTGGGCACCCTGCCCCTGGGTGTCCGAAAACGGGTGGACATGGCCAGGGCCCTGGCCATGCAACCCAGATTGCTTCTTCTCGATGAGATCATGTCGGGTATGGCTGTGGAGGAAAAAGAAGACATCGCCAGCTATATCCTGGACGTGCATCGCGATCTGGGCGTGACCATTGTCTGGATCGAACACGACCTGGCCGCGGTCATGGATCTCTCCGACCGGGTCTGCGTGCTCAATTTCGGGACAAAGATAGCAGAGGGCATTCCAGAGGAAGTACAGAAGGATCAACAAGTCATTGAGGCCTATCTGGGGACGCAAAAGGAGGGTTAAACAAGGTCATGCTTGAGGATAACTTGATCGGCCTCATCGTCAAGAACGCCCAGGACATGCCTGATGAGGTGGCCATGCGCGAAAAGCGCTACGGCGTATGGATCCCTATGACGTGGCGTGAGTTCCAGGATAAGGTTCAAAACTTTGCCCTCGGGCTGAAGGCCCTGGGCTTTTCAAATGACGATAAATTGGCCGTCATTGGTGACAATAAGCCGGAGTGGGTTATCGCCGAGTTTGCGTGCATCGCCGCCGGGGGGATCCCCACCGGTGTATATCCCGACAGCCTGGCCGAGGAAATGGAATACCTCATCACCTATGCCGAGGCCAGATACCTGGTGCTGAGAGACCAGGAACAGGTGGACAAAATCCTGGTCCTGTGGGAGGGCATCAAGGACAGGGTGCAAAAAGTGATCGTGTGGGACTCCAGGGGCATGAGCCACTATTACAGCGAATACCCCTTCCTTACGCGGTTTGAAGAGGTCATCGCCTTGGGCGCCCAGGAACAAGACGGAAAAAAGGATTTTCTCTTGAAGAAGGCCCAGGAAATTGATCCTTCCCAGCCCGCCATGATGCTCACCACCTCCGGGACCACGGCCAAACCCAAGCTTTCCCTGCTCAGTCATGAAAACCTCATCTTCGCCTCCCAGAGTTTCGGCAAAGTGGTGAAGATGAACAAGGGGGATGAACTCCTTTCCGCCGCACCCCTGGCCTGGATCGGGGAGCAGCTCTACAATGTGATTCGCTTCGTGACGGTGGGAGCCCATTATAATTTCCCCGAAGAAACCGAGACCCTCCGCAAAGACCTCCTGGAACTCCAGCCCTTTTACTTCGGCGGGACGCCCGTGGTCTGGGAATTCATTATTTCCACCATCCAGGCCGCCATGGACAACGCCGATTTTCTGAAGCGCTTCTTTTACGGTGTGGCCATGAGGTCGGCCCTCAAGTGTACCGAGGCCCAACTGGCCGGTCAGAAGCCGGACTGGTGGAACAGGATCCTCTATCAGATTCTGGGCTTCTTCGTGCTCCGTCCCCTTAAGAACAAGGTCGGCCTCGGCCGCGTGAAGATGGCCATTACGGGAGGAGGCGCCATCTCGCCCGAGGTGTTCAAGTACTTCAAGGCCCTGGGGCTGGACCTGCGCCAGGTCTTCGGGCAGTCGGAATGCGCCGGCATTGCAACCACCCACCAGGGCGCGGATGTGAGGCCGGAGACGGTGGGGGTGGCCATTCCCGGCGTGGATGTCAAGCTCGGCGAGGACGGGGAGATTCTGGTCCGGGGGAAAAACACCCACCTGGGCTACTACAAAAACGAAGAGGCCACCAGGGAATCTTATACAGAGGACGGCTACCTCCGGACCGGGGACACCGGCTATTTCGGAAAAGATGGTCACCTCTATGTCTTTGACCGGGCCAAGGATATTATGACCCTGGAAGATGGGACCAAGTTCGCCCCTCAGGATATCGAGACCCGGCTCAAATTCAGCCCTTATATCCACGAGGCCATGGTGTGCGGGGGCGAAAGGCCCTTTGTGACGGTCATTGTGAGCATCGATCTGGAAAACGTGGGGAACTGGGCCAAGAAGAGAAACATGTCCTACACCACCATTCAGGACCTCTCACAGAGACGGGAGGTCTATGAGCTCATACGTAACGAGATCAAAAAGATCTGTGAGCGTTTTCCGGAAAACATCAGGATTAAACGCTTCGCAATTCTCCTCAAGGAACTCCATCCCGACGACGGCGAGTTGACGCGAACCCGCAAGGTGAGACGAGGTTTTGTAAACGAGAGATATCATGACCTGATTCAAGATCTCTATGAGCAGGACAAGAAAAGCCATCAGCTGGATGTTGAAATTCGTTATGAAGACGGCCGGTTATCCAAGTTCAAGGGGAACGTGGCCATAGAGGAGGTGGGTTAGTGGGATCATTTTCTGAATGGTACAGCGACGTCTTTTCCTCCACTGCTGTTTTCAGTTACAGGCAAGACGAGAGGATATTCAGGACCCGTTTCAAAAGGGTCTGGTTTTTCATTTTTCTCTTTCTTATCCTGCTCAGCTTTGTCCTGTCCTCCTTTGGCATAGGAGCAAACGAATATCATTACTTCATCGGCAACCTTATCCTGGTCAATCTCATTGCCGCAATGGGCCTGAACCTGTTGGTGGGCTTCACAGGTCTTCTTTCCCTGGGGCATGCCGCCTTCATGGGTGTGGGAGCTTACACCTCAGCCCTGTGTATCACCACCTTTGGATGCCCCTTCATCCTCTCGGTCCTTTTTGCGGGGCTCATGGCGGCCTTTCTGGGCCTCATCGTGGGGATCCCTTCCCTGCGTATCAAGGGATTCTACCTCATGGTCGCCACCCTGGCCTTTCAGTTCGTGATCGAATACCTCATCATCCATTGGGATAATCTTACCCGGGGCATCAGAGGCATCGAACTGCCCACACCCTCTTTCCTGGGTATCTCCCTGGAAGAAAACCGGGTTTACTTCCTGTTCCTCTTCCTCATGGCCGCGCTGCTCACCTGGGGTGCGAAAAATATTGTCCGCTCCAAGATCGGCCGGGCCTTTATTGCGGTGCGCGACAACGACGTCTCCGCGGAGATCGTAGGCATCCCTATCTTTCGTTACAAGCTCATCTCCTTTGCCCTGAGTTCCTTTTACGCCGGCGTGGCCGGTGCCCTGTACGCCTCACTCCTCAGGACGGCCATTCCCGAAGACTATCACTTCTTTAATTCCATCATTCTCCTCGCCATGGTCCTCGTCGGCGGCCTCGGGCTGCTCATCGGCACGGTCTTCGGAGTTATCTTCATGACCCTGATCCCGGTGCTGCTGGATCTGAGTTTCAGTTTCATCGGGCGCGTCTATGACCCCAATATCACCATTTACCTCGGCCCGATGAAGGACTTTATTTTCGGCGGTCTCATCATCCTTTTTATCATCTTTGAACCTGAGGGGCTTGTGGGCGTATGGATCCGGATCCGAGACTATTTCAGAATCTGGCCCCTCCCCTATATCTCTGAATAATCTTGCCGTACAAAAAACATCCTTGCCTTTCAAACCTCTATCCGGTATCCAATAACCGGTCTCTTTTCCAGGAAACCGGCCTGGATCATAGGCCGGCCGCATACTATAACATCCATACAGGGGGTAAAATTCCATGGGAGTTCGTGACTTCACCGTTTATGACATGATCTGCCGTAATACCGGCCTCTTTCCCGGGAAGGATGCCGTGGTCTCCAAGGCCGGCCGTTTGACCTTTAAAGAATATAAGGAGAAATGTGACGCCCTCGCAGCGGGGCTTTTAAAGGAGGGCATAAAAAGGGGGGACAGGCTGGGCATTGTGTCTCAGAACTGCGAGGAATTCATGGTCCTTTACGGTGCCGCAGCCAAGATAGGCGCCGTCCTGCTCCCCGTGAACTGGCGGTTCCAGCAGCACGAGGTGGAATTCGTATTAAACGACTGTACGCCCAGGTTTGTCTTTGCCGGCCCCGAGTATGTGGAGAGCGTTTCAGAGGCGGCGGGCAAGGTCCCTTCCATTGAAAAACGCTACCTCATAGGGGCGGGCACTCCTCCTTCGGGCTTTGTGTCTTTTGATGATCTCTATTCGGAGAGCGGACCCGGGGCGGATCCGGACATTCCCGCGGACTCAGGCTTTGTGATCATCCACACCGCAGCCGTGGAGGGCCAGCCCCGGGGCGCCCTGTTGAGCCAGGCCAATGTTATTTTCAGCAACCTTCAGCTTATGTACGGGGACAGCCTGGGACCGGACGACTGTTTCTTGTGCATCCTGCCCCTTTTTCATATCGCGGCCCTCTCCACGGCCATGGCCATGATGCATGCCGGCGGCAAAAGCGTGATTGTGGAGCGCTTCGACCCCGAAGAGGCCCTTAATCTGGTGGCCCGGGAGGGAGTCACCACCCTCATGTACTTCCCGCCCATACTGAAGCTCCTCATCGACAAATACAAAGAAGGAGGCGGAACATACGACCTTTCCAGCCTGCGCCATGCAAACGGACTGGACAGCCCTGAAAACATGCTCGCCTTCAGAGAAATCGCCCCTCAGGCTCAATTCGGGACAGGCTTCGGTCAGACCGAGGCCTATCCCGTTTCCGGCGGGCCTATGGATGCAAGACCCGGGAGCGCCGGAAGGCCCAGTCCCCTGGCCAGGGTGGCCCTTTTCGACGATTACGGCAATGAGGTGCTTCAAGGCACCCCTGGCGAGATCTGCGTGAAGAGCCCCGTGGTCTTTTCCGGGTATTGGGGCCGGGAACAAGACAATGCCCGCACCTTCCGTGACGGCTGGCACCACACGGGTGACATCGGCCGTTTTGATGAGGACGGGTTCCTGTGGTATGTCAAGCGAAAGGCGGAAAAGGAGTTGATCAAACCGGGAGGGGAAAATGTTTACCCCTCTGAGGTGGAGAGGGTAATCCTGGGGCACGAGGCGGTAGCCGAAGTGAGTGTCATTGGAGTGCCGGATGATCAATGGGGAGAGGCGGTCAAAGCCGTCTGCGTCCTGAAACCGGGGAAGGCCCTGGGCGAACAGGAACTCATAGATTTTGTCGGGTCCAAGATAGCCAGGTACAAGAAACCCAAATACGTGTCATTTGTGGCCTCCCTGCCCAAAACCCAGGAAGGCGAGGTCGACCGGGACCGCATAAAAAAGGAGCACGGAGGCAAGTATTAAAACCCATCCCCACGGACGGGTACCCTTTGGGCCTCTCCTCTTAGATATTAGAGGGAATCAAAGGGAGAGCGCCAGTCCCTGGAATCCGGCCATGGGGACTGGTGGGACCACCACGCGTCCCTTTCCTGCCACACTGTCGGCTTTACCGTCCTGTCCGTTGTTTTACAGGATGTCACATTAAGAGAGGCCACCACGAGCCCCAGCAACCACAACCGGCCCAGGTATTTCTTCAGAATAGGTCTGATTCTTTTTCCTTTCTCCATGCCTGCCCCGTCCTCCTCCAAAAAGCCTTTTATAAAGATTTTTAATCTAACACTTCCTGCACAGGCCATGCAAACATATTTTTGCGCCATAAAGCCCCTGGGACGAAGGGTGCCAACCCTCTAAAGGGATGCCCGGGCGCGGAGCCTGGGAGACAGGTTCCTGTTGCATGGCCGGGGAATCTCGAGTATAGTCCATGGCAATGAAACCGTTTTTTTACCCACGAATTCTTGTGGGAAGCCAAAAACACCATCACTTAGAGGAGGTAGGGCAATGCTAAAAAAGGGATTTATTCTGTTTGTCCTCATCGGCCTGCTCGTGGGATTAAGTCCCTCGGTTTTTGCAGGCAGCAAAACCTGGTCAAAGGTGGGAAAAGGCCTGGCCATCTATGAAGGGGCAAAGATCCTTACCGGCCGCCAGGGAAACTTGGCCCAGGATGTGGGCGGCCTCATGCATCCCTCCCGGCAGCCACAGCAGACCCATCAAGAGCAGGGTGGAGGCTCTTATTCAGACGGCTATAACGCGGGATACAGGTCCGGCTATGAAGCGGGCTATAACGCCGGGTTCAGGGCAGGGACCCAGCAAAAGTAGAAACGCCGGCAGGTGTCAAACTTCTGGAGGTAATTATGAAAAAATACGCCATCCTCATAGGGATTCTGTCTATATTTGCCTTTTCTTTAGCCGGTAACGCCCTGGCCATAATGGATCAGTTGACGCCGGCGAGTATCGACGAAGCGGTCAAGCGGGGGGCTTCATACAAAGACAAGGGGCCCAAGGCCTTCATGGATGACCTGTGCGGCCACCAGGAGAAAAAGGCGGAATTTTACGAGGCCTCGGTGGTGGTGTGGACCAAGTACAACATCATTGCCTTTGACTCCATGACGGCGGCCCGCGGTTATGAGGGCTTTAACCCCAAAAGGTTGATCCAGTCGGAGGGATACAAACTCCTGGAAAAGGCCTTCCTGGTCTACGTGGTGATCCACAGTGAGTACGCCTCGCATCTCGACGATTTCAGGGCCGTGATCAAACAGGGCGACGACAAGGTCGTGATGCCCACGGTCGCCGAACTGGTGAGTTTCACCGAAGACGTGGGTCCGGATGAAATAAATGTGGCCGTCTATCACTGGGCCTTTCCGCTCAAGGGGATGAAACTCGACGAAGAAGCGGATTTTGTCCTCATTCCCCTCATGGGAGAGGAAAAAATTTTCCAGCTGGACCTCTCAAACATCAAATAGACGATCCCCCTTCCCCTGTCCGTTCAACCCTCGACGAAGGCCCGGTCACCAGGTCACTGGGCCGGGCCTTCATGTCTTCAACCCGGACAGGGAAATGACGGCTTTGTGCGCATACCCCTTTGAGCGTGGGACCCATGCAGATCTTCGATGATTGGCCCGAGACCTATGACAGGTGGTTCCAAACCCCAATGGGGAGGTTGATCCGGGACTATGAAGGCCGGCTTGTCCTGGACATGGTAGGCCCCCAAACAGGGGAGAACATCCTGGATGCCGGTTGCGGTACAGGAATCTTCACCACCGACATGGTTTATGCAGGGGCGGATGTGGTGGCTCTCGATCCTTCTCTTCCCATGTTGTCCCGGGCCCGCCAAAAGATGCCCGGGCCGACTTTCAGGCCGGTTTTGGGCGATATGACGCGCCTTCCTTTTAAAGAGGCGGCCTTTGATAAGGCCGTGTCCGTGACGGCCCTTGAATTCATCCCGGATGTCAAGAGGGCTGTGGAAGAGCTTTTTCGGGTCACCCGGCCGGCCGGCCGGGTCGTGGTGGCAACCCTCAACAAACTGAGCCCCTGGAACCGCGACAGGGCAAAAGAGGGCGCAAAAGGGCATTCCCTTTTCAGGCATGCGGTTTTTAGATCTCCAGAGGAGGTATTGGCCCTGTCCCCGGTAAAAGGCCTCTTTAAGACGGCCATCCATTTCAGCAAACATGATGACCCCGAGACCGCCAAAAGGATCGAAGAAGAGGCGCAGGCCCAGGGCATTAACACCGGGACATTCCTCATGGTGTCCTGGATACGGCCCGAGAATCCCGTCCCCTACCCCGTCCCAGGCAAAGCAGAAAAACCACACCCTGAAGGATAATCGCCAGGGCCAAAACCTCGTGAAAGGCGTAAGAAATGGCGACGGGTCCTGCTTCCGAAACCCCTTCCCGGCCAAGTGCAACCCCGTGAAAGGCCCTTCTTGCAGAAAAAAAGGTCCCCGTAACGGCCATGCCCGCCACTATTCCCACCTGGCGCTGGGTAGCGATAAGGGCAGAAGCCGTGCCCAGGGAATCGCGGGTTACAGAGCCCATAATGATGCTGTTATTAGGGGGATGGAAACTCCCGATGCCGACACCCAGAAAGACCAGCACGGCAACAATGGCCAGCGCCGAGGTGTGGAGATCAAAGCCCAGGACCAGGGCGTAGGACACCCCGATGATCCCCGCCCCGAGGGCGGAAAACCTGGAAGGCCCAAACCGGTCTGAGAGGGATCCGCTCACCGGGCCCACCACCATGGTGATTACGGAGGTGACGGCCATAAGCATACCGGCCTGAGACGGGCTCATGCCCCGGGCCTCAATGAGGTAAAAGGGCATGATGAGGATGTATGCAGGGGCGGCCGCAAAAACCAGAAACAGGGCCCACATAGCCCGGGAAAAGACGCGGTTTTTAAAGAGCTTGAGATCCACAATGGGATCCCGGGCACGCCTTTCCACCGCCAGAAACAAGACCAGGATGACCAGTCCCACGCCCACCATCAGGTACACCCGAGGGGAAGACAAGCCATACGCCCGGATCTGGCTCACCCCAAAGACGAAAAAAAAGATGCCCGCCGAAGAGGTCACGGTCCCCAGGAGGTCCAGGTGGACGGCCCCCTCTTTGCCCCGGTCTTTTTTGAGGAGAAAAAGGGCCAGCAAGACCCCCACCACGCCTATAGGGACACGGACATAAAATATGGACCGCCAGTCCAGCCAGTCCAGAAGGGCCCCTCCCAGGATGGGTCCCACAATAAATCCCACAGATACGGACATGCCCAGGAAACCAATCCCCTTTCCTATTTCGTTCCTGGGAAAGGCCTCGGTGACAATGGCCGTACTTGTAGACACGGTCATGGCCGCACCCAGGGCCTGAAAGGCCCTGAAAAAAATCAATTCTCCCACACTCTCGGCCGTGGCACACGCCATGAGGCCCAGGGTGAAAATACCCATTCCCAGGACGTAGATCCTCTTTCGGCCCATGAGATCGCCTATCTTGCCGATGATGAGCATGGAACTCGTACTTACCAACACATAGGCCACCGTGACCCACACCACGGTGGTGAGGTCGGCCTGAAAGACCGTGGTGAGGGCGGGGAAGGCGATATTAATGATGCTCGCATCCATGGTGGCCATCATGCTTCCCAGGGCCACCGTGATCAGGGCCTTCCATTTGTAAGTCTCCTCCGTTTCCGGGGACCCGCTCATGCCTTTCATGTGTCCTTCTTCGCAAATTAACTGGGACAGGGGAGTATTTTCGGCTTCTTACAATTTGTGAGCCAAAAGGATGTTTTTTGCCGGTCCACAATGAACAAAGGAGGCGAGGTCTTTTCTTTGCCTTCGCCTCCTATGCCAACAAACATCTATGCATGGCACAGGTTCATAAGATCACATTAATAGGGTGGAAAAATCAATCCAATTGCAATTATTTCTTCCCTTTCCGGTTCCATGAAAACCTCAAATTCTTGTGGGGCCCTTATCCTATCCCGGTCAACCTGCTAGTGGTGGGAAATATGCCGACAAGAGACACCCCAATTTCTGGTTGACAGGTTATTCCAAATTGCAATAATCTTTGGCGGAATATCAAGATCCCTTGGAGCTTGCCATGGATTCTCCCTCCACCGAGTACGTCCTCCTGGGGGCCCTGTTCTCGGGTCCGAGGCACGGCTATGAAATCCGCCGGATCCTTTCCGGGGCCTTGGGTGACACGTGGCATGTGGGGACCAGTCAGATATACGCCCTGCTCAAGCGCCTGGAGCGGGAATCCCTGGTCCGATCCAGGGTGTATCCCCAAAAGACCCGGCCCTCCAGGAGGGTCTTTGAGATCACCGCCTCAGGCAAAGAGACCTTCCTCCAGTGGCTTTACAGCCCCTCCAGGCATGTGCGGGACCTGCGCCTCGAATTCCTGGCAAAACTCTATTTCTTCGGCCACTTCCCCTTGAAGGGGGGAAGGAAACTGTTTTCAAAACAAGTCCAGGTCCTGGAAGACATCCGGGAGGGTCTTCTGAGGCGCAAGGAGCGGGAGGAGGACCCCTTTGCACAAACCGTCTCGGGCTTCAGGCTCAGCGCCGTCAATGCCTCTCTTGAGTGGCTCCGCCAGGACGTCAGCGCCTATTTGAACGCCATGGAGAAACACAGTGACATCCCTATACAATGAAATTAAATCCCGCTTTCAGAGAATCTGCGAGAAGGAAGGGCTCCTCTCGGAGACGGTCCAGGTCCGGGCCAAGGTCTTAACCCCCGAGGAGGCCATCGGCCATCCCGAGGCCCAGGATTTTCCCCTCCAAAAAGGCAAGGAACGCCTCATGCAGGCCCATTTTCGGGACGGCACGGGACAGGCCTTTACAGACCGTTTCGGCGACTTCGACGGCACCCTGGATGAGGTTCTTCACATGTCCCTCAAGAATAACTTCCGCCGTGCCGTGTTTGTATCCACCATGAACGGCGTTCTCCGCCACCTGGGCGTGGCCCGGCGCACCATCCACTGCCGGGACCAGGAACCGGCCCAATGCGGCGAGGCCCTGGCACAACACTTGAAGCAGCAAGCTGGGATTACCCGGGTGGCCCAGGTGGGTTTTCAGCCCCGCATGGTGGAGTTTGTGTCCCAGGGCTTTTCCCAGCGGGTCCTGGACCTGGATCCGGACAATATCGGGACCCGCAAATTCGGTGTCCTGGTGGAGGGGCCGGAAAAGGCCCGGGAGGTCATCCACTGGGCGGACATCCTGCTTGTCACCGGAACCACCCTGGTCAACGACACCATCCAGGGCTTCCTGGGACAAAAGCCCGTCCTTTTTTACGGCACAACCATTGCTGGCGCCGCCGCCCTCATGGGCTGGGACCGCTTCTGTGACCGGGCCAGGTAGGCTCTCATTTTATGGGTCGGGCCCAGACAAGATAGAGGAAGCGAAAGACAATACTCATGACAAACCCGCAGAGAGAGGCCCACGGGGGCTCCAGGGCGATCATGTTCCTCGGCACGGGCAGTGATGTGGGGAAATCCATCGCCACCACCGCCTTCTGCCGGATCCTGAAGCGGCGGGGGTACCGGGTGGCCCCTTTCAAGGCCCAGAACATGTCCAATAACTCCTATGTCACGGTGGAGGGAGGGGAAATCGGCCGCGCCCAGGTGGTCCAGGCCGAGGCCGCGGGTCTCCTCCCTTCAGTGGACATGAATCCCATCCTTCTCAAGCCCTCCACCCAGACGGGCGCCCAGGTGGTGTTACTCGGGAAGGTTTATGCCCAGCTCGACGCCGTGGACTATCACGGCCTCAAGCAGCACCTTAGAAAAACGGTGCTGGAATCCTACCATAGGCTGGCCTCCAAATACGACGTGATCGTCATGGAGGGGGCGGGCAGTTGCTGTGAAATGAACCTGAAAAAGCACGATTTGGTCAACTTCCCCATGGCCAAGTCGGTAAAGGCCCCTTGTATATTGGTGGCGGATATTGACCGGGGGGGCGTCTTCCCCCAAATCATCGGAAGCTATCACCTCATGACCCGTCTGGAAAGGCAACTCACCGCCGGGTTCCTTGTCAACAAGTTCCGCGGGGACCTGGCCCTTTTCGCCACGGGCACGGATTATATCCAGAAGCGGACCCAACGCCCCGTACTGGGAGTGGTCCCCTTTTTTGAGGATATCCAGATCAACCAGGAAGACTCTGTGGCCGTACAGGGAGACCGCCGCCCCCCGGCGCCGACCGGCCCCGAAACGGTCAATATCGCCGTAGTCCGCCTCCCGGCCATATCCAACTTCACAGACCTGGAGCCCCTGGAAGGGGAGCCCGGCGTGGTGGTCAACTATCTTTCCCGGCCCGCCGAACTCACCGCTCACTACGACGCCCTGATCCTCCCCGGGACCAAGAATGTGATGGAAGACGCGGCCTGGCTCCAGCACACAGGCTGGGTACCGGTGGTGGGGGCCTTTCTCGACTCGGGCAAGCAGGTCATGGGTATCTGCGGGGGCTATCAGTTATTGGGGGAAGAAATCCTGGATCCCCATGGGGTCGAGTCACCCCGCCCTCAAGTGGGGGGCCTGGGCATCATACCGGTCAGGACGGTCCTGGAAAGAAAAAAAGTGGTGCGCCGGGTCACAGGGCATTGCCTGGTCAACGGTGAAAGGGTGGCAGGCTACGAAATCCATATGGGGGACACTTACCCCGTCCGCACCGAGGGGGGCGCCTTCCTTGAAATCCACGAACCTGGGAGGCGAAAACAGTGGCTAGATGGGTGGTCTGTAAGGGGAGGGCTCGCTGCGGGGGTCTATCTTCACGGCATCCTGGATGAACCCGGCTTTCGAGGGGAATTCCTGAACGCCCTGCGCCGCAAAAAGGGACTGGGGGAAACGAAACCCGGGCCCGGTAGACGGGGCCGGTTCCATCAATACGACCGCCTGGCCGAGCTATTCGAGGCCCACTGTGATGTGGATCGCATCCTGGCACTTCTCGAAAGAACGTGATGGTCCACACCTAACAAGTCAAATGGAAGCCGGCACCCACTTTCTTTGACCTCTTCAGGGTATTAAAGGTCCTGATGGCCTCTTCATTGGAGGTCGCCACAAATTCAATGCCTCGCTTGCCCAGATCCGATTCCAGGGTCTTGTCCGGTTTTACTCCCCCGCTCATACCGGTTCCCATGACAATCACCTCCGGGTCGGCATCAATGAGGCCCCTTAAATCATCCATGGTCAGGCCGTGGCCCCGTTTCCGCCGCCAGGGCTTTCGGACCTCGCCGTGGGGGAGGATGATCAAATCATCGGTATAGGTCCTGCCGTCGATGACCAGGGTCCCGAATCCGCACCGATCTATCCTCACATCGGTCTTGTTGACTTCTGTCTCCCCGGTCCCCCTGCCATTATCTCTCATTTTGGGAAGCCTCCAGAAGGACCTCGCCCAGGATCTTTAAGAGGACCCTATCCCGGCTGTTGATCACGCGATTCTTCTTCTTTTCCGGCCAGTCATAAAATCCCTTTCCCGTCTTCACGCCCAGCAAACCCTCTTCTACCCTGTTCTTTAACTCCTCCGAGGGTTTTGAAGCATTCTCCAGAAAGGGAAAAAGATACTCTTGTACGTCATAGCTCAGATCAAGACCCGCCAGATCCGCTGTTTCCAGGGGCCCGATAAAGGGCAATCTAAGACCGAAACCATATTTAACCACCTTATCAATATCTTCGGGGGCGGCGATATTTTTCTCGGCCAGGGACATGGCCTCTCTCCACATGGCGTGCTGGAGCCTGTTTCCGAGAAAGCCCGGCACATCTTTCAGGACCCTTACGGGCTGTTTCCCGATTTTCTTCATGATCTCGAACACGGTTTCAAAGACGTCCTCTGAGGTCTCTTCCCCCTTGATAACTTCAACACAGGGTACAATATGGGGGGGATTCCAGAAATGGGTCCCCAAAAATCGTTCCCTGTGCCTGAGTCCATGGCTGAGCCGGGTGATGCTTATGGCGGAGGTGTTACTGGTGATCACCACATGGGAATCGATTTGCCGCTCCAGCGCCTCAAAGACTTTGAGCTTGGCCTTCAGGTTTTCTTGGATCGCCTCGATGATGAAATCCCCCTTTTCACAAAAGGGACCCAAATCATCACAAAGCTCAATACGCCGGATACAGGCCTCCATGTCGGGTTGGCTGACCAGGTTCAATTCGAGAAAAACCCCTAAGTTCCTTCGAATTCGTTCCGGCGCGGACTTCAGCACCTCAGGGTCTGTATCAAAAAGAGTCACCTCATACCCCTTGATAGCAAAGGATTGGGCAATACCATGCCCCATTAGTCCCGCACCCACAACGCCTATCTTGCGTATTTCGTCAGGTTTTAATGACACAGCACTTTACCTCCTGCCGGGAAAAGGCACCTTATAAGCCGGCGCTCATTTCACCACCCTGGGGAGATGGGTTGCTCTCACCTTTTTCCAAAACTCTGTGATAATCAACGTGGAGGCCTGATCGGACTTCAAGTCACGGTCCCTGGCCAGGTACCGGCAGTCCTTCATCAACTCCCCTCTTTTGAGGTTCAAGCCATAGTGCTCTCTCAGGTACATGCCAAGGGTCCTGTCCAGTCGATACAGCTCGTCCCGCTCCATGCGCGCAATAAAGACCCTGTCTTTCAGGGCCACCTCCGCCATCAACCGATCAACCGCCTCATCAACAGTGCGGGGATACAAAGGCTTCGAGCGCCCCCGCCGCTTGTCTTCAATGAGAAAGAGATAATAGACGGCCTTCACCATCCTTATGGTGTCATCGTAGTTCTCGGGGTCCTGCAAGGAAGAGCCGGTCACATGCAACGTGTGGATGCCGTTGAGGACCATCCAGAACTTGATTTCTTCCGCGGCCGTGAAACCTTTGACCACCTCCAGGTCCATAAAAAGACAGGGCCGCCCGTGTCTCTTTGCCATCTCCTCGGTGGCCTTCATGTCCCTCGGCGGGTGGCCGTAAGTGATGATCAGGGTGCCATCAGAATCAATGACATTCTTTTCGGCGGTCTCTTTGACGTCCGGGATGGACATTTCCTTGAGCCCGTACCTGTCGGGCAAAGGGCCATCGTCGGTCATTCTTCCCTTGGGTATATGGCCCCCGTGGGCTATGCCCAGCTCCATGGCCGCATCCAGGGCTGCTCTGTCCACACCCGTCTGACCTCCAGATATGATTTTTCTGATCATGACCCGGAATCCGCCCCCTCGCGATCACCCTGACCCGAGGAGGTGACAAAAGTCAACCCTTTTCTGGTTTCCCGGTCCAAAGCCCCCCTGGTGCCTGAGGGAGGACCTCCCTCCCTTAGAGGAGTTTTTTTTGACACCCGGATCGCGTTTTGATTAAATAGATTTGAAGGCGAAGCCGCCCGTTTTGGGATTTGGAAGGAGGGATGTGCGACTCTTGCCCATATTTCACATCACACATCTCATATCGCACATCCCATGTCACACATCGTACGTCCCTAATGGAGGTGCGCCATGCGTTGGATTATCCCCGCCACAACCGCCATGTGGGCCTTTTGGAGGTGGCTGGAGCGACGGGAACAACAGAGATTGAGGGAACGAGACAGGATTTCGGCCCTTTACGTCAACCCCTTCCTGTCGGCCTGCGAAGACTTACAAAGCCGCATTTACAGCATCCTGGAGCTGAATGGTCTCCGCACCCTGCGAAAACGCTATCCCGACTCTGCCTACGCCCATGAGACCCTCTACCTTATTGTCCGATACTTCGGGTGGGTCTCCAGTGTCCTGCGGTATGGCCCTTACACCCAGGACTCGGAAGTGATCCGGCTCACCGAACTCATCCGAAACGATTTCGCCACCACGGCTTGTCCGGTAGGGCCCTTCGCCTTCTTCCGTATAGAACAGAAGGCACTGGGAAAACTGGTCATGGAACGCTTTGAGGGTCAATACGGAATCGAGATGGACACCATCCCCTTCTATGACTTCAAGGAACAGCTTGAATCGCCGCCCCTTTCCGAGAGCCAATCCATCCAGCAAAGCCTGAAGGCATTAAAGGAGGCGAGGAGCGGCAAGTCACTGAAAGGACGGGAACGGCTGGCCCAGGCCCAGGTCCACCTTGTGGACCTCTTGTGCTATCTGGAAAGCCAGGTGGGTATCAGTCTCTTTCCCGGGGAACGGAAGACATGTACCCTTCCCAAGTGATGCTCAGTGAAGAGGAATACACACCTTTCTATGAGAATCGCTGTCCAGGGAGAGGATTTTTACGTCCACACCATAGGTGGTTCTCATCGTTTCCTCGGTAATCACCACATCGGGTTCGCCCATAAGCATGGACTCCCCCTGTTTCATGATGGCCGCCTTGTTGGCCGTGACAAAGGCGTGGTCGGGAAAATGAGAAGACATGATAATAGACAGGCCTTCCTCGGCAAGCCCGGTGATCACATTCAGTATCCGGACCTGATTTCCAAAATCCAGATGGGAGGTAGGCTCGTCCAGGAGTAGAATGGAGGGCTCTTGTGCCAGTACCATGGCGATAAGCACAAGCTGCATTTCTCCCCCGCTGATTTCCGTATAGGGCTTTTTGATCAGATGAGGGATTCCAACCCGTTCAATGGCCTTTTGCGCAATATCCCTGTCTTTGCGTCCAGGTGAGGACAGACGCCCCAGGTGGGCGGCTCTGCCCATCAGTACTACATCCAAAACGGAGTAAGGGAATACAGGGTTATGCCTCTGGGGGATGTATCCGATTTTTTGGGCGATCTGCCGATGGTTGAGGCCGGCCATGTCCCGGCCGTATAACCACACCCTTCCCTCAGTGAGATTAAGGATATGGCCCATGCACATGATCAGGGTCGATTTCCCCGCCCCGTTCGGCCCCAGGATACAAAGGACATCCCCGCTCTCAATGGAAAAGGAGACCTTTTCGAAGATATTGATCTTTCCGTCATAGGAAAAGGACGCACTTTTTACCTTCAGCTTCTCGACCATCCCACCTTGCTCTTTCTCAGAAGAAATGCAAAAAAGGGCGCGCCAACAATGGCTGTCAGGATGCGAAGGGGTATTTCTGTGGAGATGAGCATCCTGGCGCAGTCATCGATGGCCAGAAGATACAGGGCCCCTAATAGAAGGGAAGCAGGAAGCAGGGCCTTATGATCCGGCCCCACGATCATCCGGCTGAAATGGGGGATGACCAGGCCCACCCATCCGATGATCCCGCTGATGCACACCGCAGAGGCCGTAATCATGGTTGAACAGACAATAATAACGGCCATGAGCCTGTTTGTATTGACTCCCATGGCCTTGGCCTCTTTCTCTCCCATGGACAGGATGTTGATTTTCCACCTTATGAGCAAAAGCACGATAATCCCCAGGGACATGGGCAGGATGACCACAGACAGCTCCTTGTTTGAGACCGAGGCAAGAGAACCCATAAGCCAGAATACAATGGCCGGCAGGGTGTCAAAGGGATCTGCCACATATTTTATCAGGGAAATGAGGGCGGTAAAAAGGGCGCCCACAATGATTCCTGAGAGGACCAGGACCAGTGTGTTGCTCTCTTTGTAGACCCGGCTGATATAAAAAGTCACCACCACGGCCAGTAATCCAAAAACAAAGGCGGCGAGCTGGACCAAAAAGGGGTCTTCCAGGAGAAGGATGGCCACAGAGGCGCCGAAGCCCGCGCCCGCGGCCACCCCTAATATGTGGGGAGACACCAGGGCGTTGCGGAACAGGCCCTGAAAAGAGGCGCCTGAGATGGATAATCCCGACCCCACCAGTAAGGCGGCCGTCAATCTCGGCACCCTGACCTTCCAGATGACCGCCTCTGCAGTGGCGTCCCAGGGCTGTTGGAGGGGAATAAATTTGGAAGCCAGGATCTTTATAACTTCGTTGGGTGAGAGAGGATACCTTCCCAAGAAAAGAGAGATAAAGAAAAGAACAACCAGCGAGACGGCCATCAGCAGCCACCTCAACTTTTTTCCATCGCCCATATTCCTTCTTCTCTATGGCCTGGAGACCCTGGATATGATGTACGGTCGCTGATATTTCTTGAGGGCTGCTTCCATATCCACGGCATTGATCATGTCATATTCAAACCTCGTGGCATCCGTTATTCGATGAATAGAAATAAAATCTATTCCCAGGTTGAAAAAGGCATCGGGAATCAACGTGGCACTGGGGCCGTAGACACCCCTGACCCTTGCCTGTTCCGAATAACCCAGCAAGTTCCTCAAAGGTGTCATTGATCAGGGACGACCCTGTAATGACCACGACATGGGCGTCACCCAGGACCTCCTTGTTCTCCTCATGGGAATGGATGAAAATATCTTTTGGCCCATAATCAACGGTCTTGCCGATAATGACTGACTGGAAAATCTCTTTGGGTCTCATATCTGTGATGTGGAGCTCCTGACATTTTCCGATCATATCCTCCACGATCCCTCCATACCCCACAACGGCAACGACGTCTTTGTCTTTTATGATACTGGTGGGGAAGAACCCGCCCTCCTGGACAAAAAAGCCTCTTCGGCTGAGAGACGCGGGGTCGAGAAAGGGCAGAGAAAGTGCGCTCAGGGCGGCCATGGCCATGGATCTTTGCTGTATCCGCGGAGAAGTGAGGTTCTCCTCCACCACATCCAAAAGGGACCTGCCCAGAAGGCCCTTGATGTCTTCCAGATTCCCTTGGAAATCACCATAGATGTCGTGTTTTCCGGAAAAATTGAGGGCCATACCACATTGCCCCCCTGTGCCCGCCAGGACGTTCCACTGTGGCTTTATGGCGATCCTTGTCACCCTTCCCGGCTCCAGGCCTTCCCCTTCATAAAGTCTCTTGAGCCGCTCCAGGGTGTCTTGGAGGACAGGGGGTTTGCTTTTCCTGAGGGTTTTCATATCCTTCCATTCCGGGGTCGTGCCAGCCGTGGCAGGCCTTTATAGGGCCTCTGGAAGAGGCCGGAATTATTTCTTCTTTCCCTTGAAGGCGTACTGATTGATTTTGGGATAGAGCATTTCCCCCACATCTTCGTCAGTGAGACAATAATGAAAGATCCGGACATAAAAATCCTTGATCTGTGCCTCGATATCATAGCCCCCGAACAGCTCCGGGTAGGACAGCCTGGCCAGCCAGTGGGGAAACAGCACCGCCGCCTCCGCGGAAGGCCTGTTCCACATAAAAATCCCATAAGGCAATCGGTACACCCTCTTGTGCTTCACCGCCGACAAAGACGCCCACTGAGATCTTCCCAGGACCTCTTCCGGCTGGCCGTAGTCGATGATGATGATATCCGGATCCCAGGCCAGCAAGTGTTCCATGGAGACGTCCCTCAGGCCCCCTTCCTTGCCGCTGATGGTCTTGATACTCTCGGCTGCGTTTATACAGCCGGCCGCCGCAATGCGCTCCTGCATATAGGTATCCCCTCCATAGGTGGTGAGATGCCTGGGGCCGAATCCAAGAAAGACCTTGAGTCTCTTGTCCTTGGGAATGCTGGAAGTCTTGGACTTGAGGAAATCAACGGTCTCCTCAAAGTATGCACAGTACCCGGCGGCCTGTTCATTTTTCCCCAATACTTTGCCGAAAAACATGACTTCCTTCTTCTGCTTCTCGAAGTTGGTCCGGGGGGTAAAAACCCGCAGGGCGGGAATGTCAGTGTGCTTTTCCACCACCGCCATGTCTTTAAAGCTCCCCATGCAGACATCGGGTCGGGTCTTAAGAAGTTCCTCGACGCTTATATCGGCGATACAACGCCGCGGTGCGGGCATATTGCCTATCCGGGGGTCGAGCTTTTTCAGAAGCCAGCTTTGTTTGTTGGGTACAGTGATGGCGCAGAGCCTGTCACCATCACCCAGCATGTACATGATTTGTACGCAGGGAGAGGTGAGCACCGCCACCCGGGATATGTTTAAGGGCACGGTCGCCTCCCGGCCGGACATATCCGTAATGGTTCTGGTATCGGCTTGAGCGCATTGAACCGTATGGAATCCGAGAAGTAGAGAACTCAAAAAGACCAGGGACAGGATATAAAGGACATTTTTCATGACCCCTCCTTGATATGTTGTAGGTGTTTTGTCTTGGTCATTACTGGCTATTTAAAGCCTTCTGTGGCCTAGCTCCTCACGAGTTCCTATATGGGCGGGTACACCCTGCCGATTCACGATGACCGGCCGCTGATACCAGGACGTAATCTACTTAATACCCAGTACCTAATGCCCAATACCTATCCTAACGATCCTAACGATCCTAGCCCACATACCATATCTCAGAATTCTAGGATTCCAGGATTCCAGGATTCCAGGGTTCGAGTGCTCGTCAACTCAACTGATCACTGATGACCAATACCAATATCCCTCCCCCGGCCTTATGTCAAGAAAGATATAAGATGGGCCATGAAGACCCCCGCCCGGGGCATCTTAACCCCTTTTCTGGTCAAGCGGTTTCAACCTCCATGCTTTTCATGACCTCGGCCTGGACACTTTCCCATATGGTGCGTTTGATTTCCATGAACCGGTTTGAGAGCTGAACATCGGCGTTGCGGGGGTAGGGCAGATCATTGACGATCTCTTGGGCGATCCTTCCGGGCCGGGCGGTCATGACCACAATCCTGGAAGATAAGAGCAGGGCCTCATCAATGGAGTGAGTGATGAAGATGATTGTCTTACGGTGTTTCTCGTAAATCCTTACCAGTTGTTCCTGTAGCACCTGCCGTGTCATGGCATCCAGGGCGGCAAAGGGCTCGTCAAGAAGCATCACCTTGGGGTTGTTGGCCAGGCTGCGGGCAATGGACACGCGCTGTTTCATTCCCCCGGACAGATGGTGGGGATAGGAGCTTTCAAAACCCTTCAGTCCCACCATATCGATGAAGCGGGCCGCCCGCTGGCGCCGTTCCTTTTTGGACATGCCTTTCATCTTCAAGCCGAATTCCACATTGTCCTGAACCGTCTTCCAGGGGAAGAGGGCGTAGTGCTGAAAAATCATTCCGCATTCAGGAGTAATCCCCGTCACCGGTTCACCGTCCAGCAGAATACGCCCCCGGGTGGGGGCCTCAAACCCGGCCACCAGATTGAGCAAGGTGGTTTTCCCGCAGCCAGACGCCCCCACCACTACCAGCAACTCCCCGTCTTTCACATCCAGGGAGAGGTCTTTGAGAGCGGTAATTTCCCCCCGCTTGCCGGAGTAAATCTTGGTCACCCCCTGGATGGAGATCTTGGCACCATTGCTTACTGTCTCCATGGCAGCACCCTTTTCTCGAACTTGCGGAAAACCAGGTCGATGATCAAGACGGTAATGCTGATCATCACCATGCCCAGGAGCACCGTATCGGTCTGAAAATACTCCTTTCCATTCATGATCATAAAGCCCAGACCTTCCCTCGCCGCCACCAGTTCGGCGGAAATGATACAGGTCCACGCAATCCCGAGCATCACCTTGAGCCCTGCAATGATCTGGGGCAGGGAACCAGGGAGGATAACCTCCCGCATGACATCCAGCCTGGAGGCCCCGAGGTTTTTCGCGGCCCGGATCAACAAAGGGTCGATTCCCTTTGTGGCCTCGATGATGTAGAGCAGGGACGGGGCAAAGGACCCCATGAACACGATGGCGTACTTCTGAGTTTCGGTAATGCCCAGCCACAGCAGGGACAGGGGGATCCAGCTCATGGACGGCAAGGGACGGAGCAGGGAAATAAAGGGGTCGAAGACCGCCCTGAAAAACCCGTAAGAGCCCAGAAAAATGCCGAAGGGAATGGCTATGAGGCTCGAGACCAGAAACCCCACCATGACCCGGCGGGTGGATGCCAGGGTGTGGGCGATAAGCTGGCCGTTGTCCACCATCTTTATGGCCCGGGAAAGGATCTTGGTAGGTGCCGGCAGGAAGAGGGGTTCGATAAATCCGAAACGACAAAAGAGCTCCCACGCCCCAAGGAATATCAACAAGGACACAATGCCGATGGCCAATGGCTTACCCGTATGGTCGTTTTTCATGCATTGACCTCCTGAATGCCGCCGCCGATCTCAGGCGCCGCGGTTTACGAAACAAAGGCGCTGTTTGAGCTTAGGGTATCATATCTTCACCGATCCATTCCTTCACCCGGGGGGCTTTGTCGATCTGCCCATGCCTGACCAGGAACCGGGCCAGATGCTGCATGCCCGTTACAAACCGGCCCGGCTCTATCATCAAGGCCCTTTGATCCTCCGCCGGGATCCACGTAATGTCCTTGAGCACCCTCATCTGATCTTCCATGCCCAGGTTGGTCAGTTTCATTAGCGCCTTGGCACACTCTTCGGGCTGGTCGATAAGCATGTTAACTGCTTCAAAATAGCCCCTCAGAAAGGCCTTGCACCTGTCGGGATGCTTTTGGGCAAAGGCCCTGCGAACCACCAAAAGATCCGGTCCGGGACCTATCCCGTATTTTTTATAAAGGCTGAACCGGGTGTCGTTGGCCAGGAGGTGGTTGCCCGGCATGTTGAGCAATTTGTTGAAATGGGGGGTCCATGCTGCACAGGCGTCGATTTCTCCCGAGGCCATGGCCGCAGGCATTTCATTCACCTTCAGGTTGATGAGGCTCAGGTCCTCTTGCGCATCCAAACCGGCCTGTTCCAGTAAATCGATCACCAGGACATGGGCACTGGAAGCAAAAGGGGCCGCCAGTCTCTTACCCCGGAGGGCCTCCATGTCCCCGATATCCTCCGTGGCGATAAGACCCTCTACAGTGGCATAGGAATCCTGGGTACCCACGGCCATAAATCCTTTACTTCCCGAAGCCATCAGGGCAATAGCGGAGATACATCCCGTGGAAGCCACGTCCAGATCTCCGGCCACCAAAGAGCCCATCCGGCCCGAGGAGGCATAAGAGCTTTTGAAAAGGACCTTGAGACCGTACTGCCTAAAGAGCCCTTTCTCGATCCCGACCCAGGCCGGATAATGTCCCAACCACGATGACCCGCCATACACCACCGTGGGCCTTTCGGGCTCCGCATACACCCCTGCGCATAATAGGCCCGGGACCAAAAGCAGGAAAACGGCCAAGACCGGTGCCTTCCGATACATTCCCCTCTTTTTCATTATCTCCTCCGGTGACTTAGGATAGAACCATTTTTATAGCATCCCAGTTCATGAATCAAGGTTAGATGGTTTCTCCTTGCTCATTGACACAAAGTTTTTTTATTATATAGTTATTTTGGAATTTTTTATTCTCGGGGTATGCCCATGTCGAAGGAAATCTCCTCTCTTAAGATAACTGTTGACAAGGCACACATCATAACCATCGGTGAGAGGCTTTATGAACAAAGCATCGAATTGATCAGGGAACTGGTCAACAATGCCTATGACGCTGATGCAACCAGAGTGGATGTCACCGTGTCCGAAAGAGAGATAACCGTTGCAGACAATGGGGAAGGCATGGACATGGAAGGACTCAAACAGTATTTCAGTGTGGGCTCCGATGACAAGCTTATCAATCCCCTTTCCCCTCGATTCCGCCGAAACCGGATCGGTCAGTTCGGTATCGGCAAATTCGCCAGCCTGGCAGCCGCCTCCCGGTTTGAGGTGACCACTCAAAAAGGTGATTTCGCCGCCCGGGTGGTGTTCGATAAGGACCGATGGATGCAAGAGGAAGACGTCTGGAATATCCCCTTGACATACCTTCCCAGCGATCCCAAAAGGGGAGAGGGCACCCTGGTTAGACTGGTCAATCTCAAAAGGGCATTCAGGCCTGAGGATGTCATCCAACGGATCGCCGAAGGTGTGCCTATTCGCGCGGACGATTTCTCCGTCTTTGTAAATGGATACAGGGTGATGCCCCGGCGGTGGACCGGGAACCGAATCCCTATAATGACCGGCACGGCCCACGGAGCCGTACACGGGGAGATCATTATCCTTCCGGCCTACAGGGCTTCCAGGGAGAATATGGGCATCGAGATCAAGGTCAAAGGCGTTACGGTTCGCAGGGAACTCTTTGAAATGGCCTCATGGGGAAAGGCGGCCACACGAATCAGGGGAGAAATTAATGCTGATTTTCTACCCCTCACGAGTGATCGTTCAGGATTCATTGAGGACACCCCTGAATACCAGGCCTTTCAAAAAGCCGTGGAGAAAACCATTGCTGAAGTGAAGCGCGCTTATGACAGGCTTGCTTCCATGGGGGACAATCGAAAGGTGGGACGTGCTCTCAAAGAGGCGCTGCAGCGTGTGCACCAGGCCCTTGCATTAAACCCGGAGTTCTCGCCCTTTGGTGTCGTCCCCATGGCCAGGGAAGGTGCCAGCGGCATCGGAGAAACAGCAGTACGAACCTCGTCTCAAAAGGAAGCCCCTCCTGGACCAGAGATAGAAGAAATAGGAGACACTAAAGAGCCAAATTCATCCCCTCCGGATAAAATCGAACCTGAAGTTGAAAAACCTAAGAGACCCCAAAAACCGTCATTAAAGATTGCCACCCCCAACGCCGTCGTTAAAAGACTCAAGTTCGGGGAGGCCGGTGTAACGTGCTGTTTGGATCACCTGGGAGAAGACGGGCCGGAATGCATGACTGAAGGCACCATCATCTACATCAATCGCGATCATCCCCTCTATAAAAGGGAATCCAAGAAACGGGAGGCCCACATACTCAACATCGCCCGGCTCATCACCCAGGAGATCTCGCTCATGAAAGACCCTGAAAATCCCCGCGATGCCTTCAACCGCCAATCAAGACTTCTTCGTGACGCCTTCCTGGATATGGAGCAGAAGCCCCAAAATAAATAAATCCCATATTTATTCCTGGGTTAACACCCTTCTCACCACTTTGAGCATCTCCTTCATTTCATAGGGCTTGCTGATGAATCCCATGGCCCCTGCATCCAGGGCCTCACGGCTAGGTCCGTTCACCGAATAGCCGCTGGCAATAACCACTTTCACTCCGGGGTTTATCTCCAGAAGCGCTTCAAGGAACTTTCTTCATCGTTCAGTTGCCGGTAAGTCATTCCCATAAGTTCATCTCTTGTGTACCCGAACATCCTGCACAACGATTCGTTAAAAAAGGTGTGGGTCCCCTTGATGTCCACTTCGTAATAGCCCTCTTCAATGGCCTCGAGGATGGTCCGGTATTTTTCCTCGCTTTCTCTCAACGCTTCCTCCGCCCTTTTTCGTTCGGCGATTTCATTCTCCAGGTGCCGGTTGACCCGCTGCAATTCCAGGCTCCGGTGGGATAGGGTCTCAATAGAGGTGTTCATAGAGTCGTATAAACGGCCCAGACTATTCACCAGTATGGCCGTAAAGAACCCGTAAACAACCCCGGCCGTGATCCACGTAGAGGTGGCCACCGCGAATTCCTGGATGTCAAAGTCAAGCCGGAGCAACCCCGCATGGAGGCAGGAGCCCACCACGGCCAGGACCACCAGGCCCGCACCCGTGGCCAAGATCCCGGGTCTGGCCCCGAAAAAAATGGTGGTCACCACGCTGCACATCATGAAAAAAGGGACACCCTGACCGATAAGCCCCCATTTGAATATACCACTACTGGCAATAAGAAAGGCGCTGCCTAGGATCACCCATGCCCGCAGGTTGAGGGATAAGTAACGGTGGAAGACCGCGGTGGCCACGCAGACCAAGTAAATGCCGGCATGGATTGCCACAACACCGAGCCCTCCGAGCTGGGAGGCCCTTGAAATCGCAGCCGCAGCAGTGGGGGCGCCGAATATGACTATGGCCCAGAAGACAGTTTGTCAAGTCGTGCCTTTACATGACCCTGTCAGGGATCAGCCCTTTTGTCTTTTCTTTGGAGGGGGGCTGCAAGGAGGACAAAGATCAAAAACAGGTCACCGCCCGCATCGACCCGGGTTTTGAGCCCCCTTATCTGAACCTCCACCGCTCCGGGGAGCTGAAAAAGCGGGGGGAGGAACTCTGGCAACGCATGAAGGCCTGCGACCTCTGCCCCAGGCAGTGCGGGACCAACCGCCTCGACGGCAACGAGGGCTTTTGTCAGGCCTCTTCCCGGCTTGAAATCTCAGCTTTTCACCCCCACTTTGGTGAAGAAAGGCCCTTGGTCGGTCAGGGGGGATCGGGAACCGTGTTTCTCACCAACTGCGGACTCAGATGTGTGTTCTGCATTAACTGGGAGATCAGCCAGGGGGGCGCAGGAAGGGTGAGGCGTGTCGAGGATCTGGCCGAGATGATGCTCCACCTCCAGAAGATCGGCTGCCACAACATCAATTTTGTCACACCCACCCATTATTCCCCGCACATTATCCTTGCTGTTGACCGGGCCGCGGAAAGGGGCCTGAGGCTCCCCCTTGTTTACAATACTTGTGGGTGGGAGCGGGTGGAAATCCTGAAAATGCTGGATGGGGTCGTGGACATCTACCTCCCGGACTTCAAATACTCTGATGGCAAAATGGCTGCACGATACTCCTCTGAGGCCAAGGATTATCCTGAGCTCACAAAGGCGGCCCTTGTCGAAATGAACCGCCAGGTGGGCATTGCCAGACCGGCTCCCGACGGCCTCATGTACCGAGGCCTGATGATCCGTCATTTGGTTATGCCCAACGGCGTGGGCGGCACCGGGGAGGTCATCCGATGGATTGCAGAGAACCTCCCTAAAGACACCTATCTCAATATCATGTCCCAGTACAGGCCCATGTACAAGGCCGCTGAATATCCCCTGATCGCCCGGAGGATAAACCGCCAGGAATTTTCCGACGCCGTGAGATGGGCCAAGGAAGCAGGGCTCACCAACCTGGATATACAGAGAATGTTCTTCTAGAACCCCTCCAACCCCCTTGCCTTGAGGAAACCGGCCTATTTGGGCCATCAAATTACACAGGAGATGGATGGAAAAAGGGAACCGGCTTTCCCCAAGGAACATCCAAAAATCAGCTTTTCAGATCAATCACCGGTGTTCCGGGAAAGGCATCAATGTCCTGGAGCTCAATGACATTGTCTTTCACCGAGATAATGTTACACCGGGTCACACCGATCGGGTTGGGGCGTGCCGGAGAATGGGTGGCAAAAACCCCTCGCAGGGGGTTACTCATGATTCCCCTGGGATGGACCTGGAGTGTGGACCGTTTCTGCGGGGTGTCGTTCCGGTCAAACCAGTAAATCACCGTGACGGAAGAAGACTTGTCCAGGCCGGGCAGTCCTTGCTCGTATGCCTTATCCAGCACGATGAAGGTGCGGCCCTCTTCCTTGACCACCTTTCCAATAGGGTACACTTTCAACGGCCCGCCCCCGTTAATCCCCGTCTTCTTGCAAGGCCTTCCGAATCGCCGCCCTTGCAAGCAGTCTCGTGGAATCCATTACTTTCCCTTCCGCACTGCAGGCCACGATTCCCACATGTCTTGCCATTAATGTCCCCTTTCCTGATGCCTTCAACCCACGGATTTGAGGGTTTCAGAGGCTGCTCTCGTTTTGGCCATAAAAGCCATTTGCCCCGCCGCATCCGCCGGGGGTGTGCGGCGGAGGGGCTCGGGTTTCAGGGTCAACTGGATGGCCTCCTCCGGACAGGCCGCCACGCAAAGGCCGCAGCCGATGCACCGGTCCAGGTTGATCTCCGCCACCCCATCTTCGTTCATCTTAATGGCTTCCATCTGGCACCGTTCCAGACAGGTTTCACAGCCGCTGCATCCCGCCCGGTCCACCACGGCGAAATAGTTGGAAAAAACCATGTCCGCTGGTTTGGGATGCTTTCTCAAAGAGTTCAGGACCCCGCAGCAGTCTCCACAGCAATTACACATCCCTCCCGGATTCTGGGCCGTGGCGGGCTGGGTGACCAAGCCGGCCTCCTGGGCCTCCGCCAGAATCCGAAGGGCCTCATCCACCCCTACCTCCCGGCCCATGCCCTTGTCCAGATAGTACTGCCCCATAGACCCGAACATAAAACAGACCTCCAGGGGTTTGTCACAGCCCTGCTCCACCAGCCGCTTCTGCTTTCGGCAAATGCAGTCGGTTACCACGATCTTGTCGGCCTTTCTGAGTATCTCGCTGGCGTCCTCGTAGGGGGCCACATTGTGAAGCACCTCTAAGGTGCGTTGCACAGGGACGGTCCGCAAAAAGGCGGGCGCGCCCGTGGTTATGGCCTTATGAAAGCCCTCCTCCATGTATTTCTCCACCAGGCCGGCCATGCGCCGGTCCAGATTCCCAACCTGAAACTCAAACAGGCCGTGTACAAAGGGAATCGCTCCGTACTTGACCACATCCCCCCTTTTGAGGCGAAAAACGAGCCCCCTGTGGTACATATCGTCCAGGTGTAAAGCCACGTCCTCTGCCGGTTGGCCTGTACGGGCGGCCACCTCTTCCGGGGTCTCGAGCCTCTGGGTAAGATTCAAAAACATACGGGCGTCTTTTTCAGTGAAAAGCTCCCGCAGGATCTCAAGCTCAACACCAGACTCGGTGGCCGGAAAGCCCAGCGAGTATTTATCCAGCCGCTCCTGCAACTCCCTGAAGATCTGTTCTGTCATCTTATCCTCCCTGATTCTTTTCTTCCTCCGCCCGCCGGGCAAATTCACTGAACCGCCGGGCCTCCTCTTCATATCCCATGGAGGCATAGATCCGGCTGACCCGCTCAAAATAAAAGGGGCGATCAATAGGGTCCTCCTGGGCCAGGGACAGGTAGGCCTCCAGGACCGCCGTGCCCTTCTCGCCCAGTTCAAAGCGGATATCCGCCAGTTTTCTCTGCACCACGGGATCCACACGGGCATGACAGCTTTGACGCTGGGTCATGACCTCCATATAGAGATCGCGGGCCCTTACAAACTCTCCCATGGCCTCATAGGTCCCGGCCAGGGCCTTTAACATGGCCTCGTGCCGTCCGTATTCCTTTATAAATGTCTCATAAAAATCTGTCGCCTCCCCCAGCCTTCCGGCCCGGCAGAGGCCCTCGCCGCGAAGCAGCACATAGCCCCGCGACTCTTGAAACTCGCCAGGGCAGGAATCAAGAAGGGCTTCGGCCCGGTCATAGGCCCCCACCTCCCAGAAGACCTCGCAGAGGATCTGGTAGCCGGGAAGCGCCTCTGGGTGGTACTCCAGGAAGGATTCCAGCAACGCCCTGGCCTCATCAAGACGGTGGAGGTTCAAAAGGGCCGTAGCCAGTTCCAGGGGAATGAAGGAGTCCGGAGAGGGATTTTCTTCCAGGGCTCGGGAAAGGGCGTCCACGGCCGGTTCAAAATCCCCCCTGTTGAGCGCCACATACCCTTCCTGGAAAGAGGGGCCGTAGGAGAGATAGGCGGATCTCACATCATCGGGCAAGGTCCCGCAAAGGGCCATAAAGGTTTCAAGATCATCGCCTCCGGTCTGCTCGTCTTCCTCGACCGGAGAGATCGGTTCAAACCCGTCAGGGTCCCCTTGAGCGGCCATAGACATGGAGCGCTCCAGGCCCTCCAGCCTGACTTTAATGTCTTGCTGGAGCCCCGGATCCCGGGTCAGGTCCAGTGCCAGTTCAAGCAGTTCCCGGGCATCCTGTATGTATCCGGATTCCTTCAGGTCTTGAGCCGTCCCCACATGCTCCCGGGCCAGGGCCTCTGTGGAGCCCTGTAACTTTTCGAGGATTCTCGACCTGGCTTCCCCGTAACCGGGTGCATCTTTTATAAGGGCCTCCAGGGCCGCTTCATAGGCCAGCCTGGCCCTTCCCCATTCCGAGGCCCTCACGCAGACGTCTCCCCGTTGTTCGTGCTTCTCAGGATTGGCCCTGAAAAGGGTCTTTAATAGTCCCATGGGCGCCGGGCTCCCCTGATCTTTGATGGCCCCTCATCCGGCGTGCCACAGCATTGAATAAAGAATGGCACAGCCTCTTTGAGAATCCATAAAAGCACACTCATACACCTTTTTGCAACGGGTTAATCAGGAAAGGCCTTTGGACCGCCTCTATGCATCACCTTTGGTTACCCGGATCTCTTCCTGATCGCATTGATTTTCTTTTTCATGGCCGTCAGGGGCCTGGAGGTGCTCCAGGAAACGGGCAGGCTCGACATCCAGCCCGACGTGGAATACTGGACCTCCACTCTTCAGCATTAACCGTTGTTGCATAAAAGGCGCCCAAGGATTTGGCATTTCGCCTTCTATGACTTCAAATGCCGCTTTTAACGCTTTAAACCTGGAATTGACCAATAGTGATATCCAGGCCCTGGATATAAAATGACATAACTTTCTGTTTTTACTGCAGTTATATTTCTAGGAGCTCCATGCGTTTGGTCGCGGTAGGGATGCCGGTTACCCGGCACCCCCCGCACAGATCCCAGCGAGCGCTACTAACGCACTGGGCTCCTGCCTCGGGTAATGACGTACAGGCTCAGGTCCGGCTATGGATGATGCTTGTCTCGACAATCAGCCTGTCGTATCCGTTCCAATGCATTTTGCAAGCCCGTCATCCTAAATCCTTCCCGGCTCAGCGTCCGGAGCTTGTTTTGTTAGAACAGATTCCCCTCGGCCAGTCCCCTTCCCTCCACGGCCTCCTCCGACAGGATTCGCACCTGTCTTCGATCGGCCCCTTCCTCGGTATCTATGGGCCTGTCCGACTTCCCACCTCCGTGCATCGCAGTCGTACTCCCTTGGGATTCCCTGCGCGGACCGTGCTGCCATTACCCCAGGGCCAGAGGTGGGATCTCCCGGTTGGCGTGTTTGGGAATGAAAGGTGTGCCTGCAGTGGCCTGAAGATCAGCTCATCTTCCCGGTCAGGTCAAGGACCTTCTAAAAACTTCAGATCTCGGTCAACTCATTGGCAAGTGAATAAGGAATCAAAGCTCCGGTAGGTAATGTTTGCCATACTTTCTCACGATGAGCGGCGTTGTAAACCACTTCCTCATTTGGAAATTTCTCCGCCACTTGATTTATGATCCGAAACTCTTCCTTGGAAAGGGGCTCCGTGTTATTCTCATCGGATTTTTTGACAAGCGCAATCAGGTCTCTGTGATTGTTTAGTTGGGGCCCATAGGTAATGGCAGCATAGGTGGCCCCTGTGAGTCCTTTGCCAAGGTGCCGGAAAGCAAGCATATCCGCATACCATAAGTATTTAGCCAAAAACAAAAACTTATCTCCCCCTTTGATTAGGCGCCTACCGAGGATGCTCTCGAATGTTTTGGCAATGAGCTTAATCCGGCATAGGTCAATTTCTCGGTTCCCGGTATAGCGATCTTTATAGGTGTCATCTTGCAGTTCGGCTCGTAAGGCACGATCCATGGCCTTGCTCTGAACCATCCCCGTTTCCCAGCGTTTGATACTGGCAATTCCAACATTCATGGCATCAGCCAATTGCTGCTGGGTCAACCCCCTTGCCTCGCGTAAGGACTTGATTTCCCGGCTGGTTAAAAGCCCGATCTTTGTGCGATAGGCATCTGCAATAGCACGCTGTACACGGCCAGCAGTCTGCACCGTGCCCGCTTCAAGACCGCATATCGGGCACACAAAGGCTTCCACCCTATAGTCAATATCGACGCCTTTGAACGTTTTCTCTTTATGCAATTTCTTTAGCTCCAGAGGACCATGGCCTTTGGGGCAATGAGGCGCTTTCATAACTACTCCTTCATTGGCCGGTCTTGATGTAAGGACACCAGCCAAAAAAATCCTTCACTGACAGCAAACTTCAAATAGACCCTGCAGTTGAACCGGCGGCTATCCACCACAAAGGCGAAAAGCTCCAGATCTTTGATCTCCTCCTTATAGGACCTTTGAGGCGGGCGGGAACCTACATAGTGGGCTAATGCCGTTTCCTCTAGGAGCTCTGACAACACGTCGAGCAACTCATGGCCTATATGGTACCCGAGCTCTATAGCGTCTTCCGCGATCACCTCTTGATTGATCACGAAGACATGGCCTTTCCGCGCCGCAGCTTTGGCATCACGCAGTTTGCTGAATAATTCCTTATTTGACGGCCTTTCCATCTAATATGGTATCAATTGATACTTTTGTCAAGGTTTTTCGCAAAGATAACACCCCAATTACAGGGGTAACGCGGAGCGCCTCATAAGGATGCCCAAAAAGTTGGCCACAATACTGGCCGTGGTGCCCCAGATCAACTCACCCTGGTACCGGTATTCCGGATAACCCCGGCCCGCCAGGAATTCTCCGCGACCCAGGTCGTCTTTGGAAACCTGATCGGCAAAGAACATCAGGGGCACTGCAACGATTTTTTCCACCTCCCCGGGGTTGATGTTAAAGGGATAAGGGTGGGGGATGAGACCTACAAAGGGGTGGACAATAAAGGGGGGAACAAAGGTCATGGAATCGTCAATGGGGCCCAGGATCGCAACATCCTCTTTCAGGAGCCCGATCTCTTCTTCGGCCTCCCTTAGCGCGGCTTCCTGAGGGCTTTGGTCTTTTTTATCCACCACCCCTCCGGGGAAGGACATGTGGCCCTGGTGGTACTTGACCCGGGGCGCCCGCTTTGTGAAGAGAAGATGGTATTCCCGGTCCATCTTGAAAACGGGAACCAGGACGGCCGCAGGGGTATACTCTGAATCCTCGTTATTGATGCGGCGGGGCGAGCGGTTCATCAAAATATTTTTGATGGTTTCGCTGAAATCCTGTCCCTCAACCATATAAACCCCGTAGGTCGATAAAAGGCGCTTAAGAATTCGGCATTTCGCCTTCTGTGGCTTCAAATGCCACTTTTAATGCCTTAAATTTGGAAGTCACCAATAGGGATATCCAGACCCTGGATGTAAAATGGCATAACTTGCTCTTCTTAATGCATCTATATGTCTGGGAGCTCAATGCGTTTCCAACAACGGGGGAAACCCTATCACGCTTAAAAGCCCTCTTGGACGTCTGCCTGCAAACGCCTGAAATTGCCCCCCAGGATTGCCGCCTCCGCCTCCGGGTCCAGACCCAGGCCCCGCACCTTGGAGAGCTCGGCCCCAGGGCTTCCAAAGGGAAAATCGGATCCGAAGAGCAGCCGGGAATGGCCGTATCGGCGGATATAGGCCCGGATCTCCTCCCTTGAGGCCAGGGCCGTATCCGCCCACACGTGTTCCTCTTCCCACAGGCCCGCCCGGACCAGGGCCTCGAACCCGCCGTTGAGCATGCCCAGGTGGGGGATGATCACCCGCACCACCCGGGCCAGTTCCCGGACGAAATAAAGGGTGTTGTAGAACTCTTCTTCCAGCACCACGGGAAGGTTCCTCCGCCGGATTTCGGAAAGGGCGGCCCGGCATCCGGGGTCGTCGTAGTGGTAGACCGGTTCCTGGCTGTGGCGGTGCCACTTGATGCCGCAGTGGGCCGGCGTGAGCTGGTCAACGGCAAAGTCGTTCCAGATGAAAAAGTAGGGGTACACCGCAAAGTCATGGGGCCTCAAAGTAAGAAGGTAGGCATTGCTATCCCTGCGGCGCGAACGCCAGGCAGGGGTATCTATAAACCGGGGGTCGTGGCGGTCGTAGATCTCAATGACCGGAGAAAAGAGGGCCGCCCCTCGGACGTCCGTCCCGGGCAGCTTTTGTGTGTAGTCTTCAAAAGACTGGGGCGGGCTTTGGTCGATCACCCCGCAATGGACGTGGGCATCGATGACCGCCGGAGGCGACGACCGCAAACCCTTTGATGCTTCAGAAGCTTTCATGGCCATATTTAACTTTCAACCCTAAATTTGGCCACTCTTTCTCTCCATATGCTCGATAATGATCTCCGCCGCAATGCGGGCCCCGATCCCCGGGGGCAGGGCACATTTCTCAAAACCCCTGTCCGCCAGAAAATCCGGATAGCCCCGTTCCGCATCGGATGTATCGTGGAAGGTCCCGAAGTCCACACTTTCGTGGATCTCACGGCACTTGGTGGTACCCAGGGTGTTCTCAAAGCGGCCCAGGAACCGCCGGCACTGGCCGAAGGTGCGGGCATTGGCCCCGTAGTCCAGCATGTCCTTCCGGCCGAAATAAAAACCCAGGGCTGCCATGCTTCCGATCACCCCACCACAGGTCTCGCCGGTCAGGGCGAGCCCCGGAAAGGGGGAAAGGGCCTGGATCACCTCCATGTTGCCGAAACCGAATTCCTCCATGACCGCCAGGGCGCTGCTTTTGGAACAGCTCTGGCTCACCTGCTCATAGGCCTCGGCCCTTGCCTGCACCCGATCCAGGATTTCCGCCTTTTTGGCGATGATCTCCGCCGGGCTCCGGGTACTTTTTGGGATGTCTCCTTCCAGAAGGCCTCTGAGCCGCTCCTCCACCGCGCTCTTGTCTTCAGGCCCTTTGGCCAGCTCCTCCACCCGCTGCTTCAAGGCCTCATAATCGGGACCCTTTTCTTCGCTCATATTCAAAACCTCCCCGCATTCATTTTTACCCCGCGTTCTCTCAATAGCTCCTTTTACCAGGAAACACACCCCGAACGCCACCCCTTGGATGCGCTGTATCTCCATTCCGTCTTGGAATCAGGTGAATGTGGGCATGCATGATGGTCTGGCCCGCGGACACCCCGCAGTTGACCCCCATGTTGAATCCGGTCACCGAGGGATCTTTTTTGAGAATATCATCTTTAAGGGATAAGATAAGGGCCTCGGCATCCCGTCTTTCCCTGGATGTCATGGTCAGGAAATCAGGGGTGTGGCGCACAGGGATGATGAGCATGTGGCCTCCTGTCACAGGGTGCCTGTCCCTGATGGCGACCACAGTGCCTCGTCTTTCCACCACACGCCCGGTTTCTGCAATATCGCAAAAAGGGCATTTCTCAGATGAGTTCAGACCATCCTCCCTATGCCGTCATCGATCCATCTATCACTGAGATTCCCAATTGAGCCGCCTTTTGAGGTCGTTACAGTGGGGCATGGGCAACAGGCCACCTCGTGGCTTTGAAATGCCACTTTGGCATCTCAAATGTCGCGTTCCCTCACCATAATGTCGCTCCTCTTATCGCGGTGAACTCAAGGATGTCACATTTTGTGCTTTCCTCACAATCTGGTCTCTTGACGGCGCAAATTACACGTGTTATTATACGTGCAATCTTGAGGAGGTAATGGCAATGCAAAAGAAACTCACTGTGACCATTGACGAAGAGGTTTATGAGGGTCTGCGGGCCGTCATCGGACCACGAAAAATAAGCCGTTTTATTGAAGACTTGGTTCGGCCCCATGTTTTAAAAAAAGATATGTATGCTGCGTATAAAGAGATGGCCGCCGATCAAATCAGAGAAACGGAAGCCCTTGAATGGGCTGAAGGGACGATTGGAGATTTAGGTGATGAAGAGAGGTGAAGTGTGGTCGATTAATTTCGGTCCATCCATAGGAGGCGGGATTCGAAAACAAAGACCCGCCGTTATCGTAAGCAATGATGCCGCCAATCATTATCTGAATAGAGTCCAAGTGGTGCCCATAACCAGTAATGTTGACAAACTCTACCCGAGTGAGGCATATGT
>Ga0180431_10000493_pt1 | contig 57394 bp, 42 predicted proteins | sample SS_ome_11_FD_132459 | JGI IMG/M metagenome (GOLD analysis project Ga0180431, IMG submission 132459) | Hypersaline lake sediment archaeal communities from the Salton Sea, California, USA - SS_1_MS_1 metaG | ecosystem: Environmental > Aquatic > Non-marine Saline and Alkaline > Hypersaline >... | reverse complement strand
TCCGCCGCGCCGTTAGGCGGCTTGAGTTAATTCATTAAAAGGAGATTGAGTATGAAAAAGAATCTTCTATCAATAAATGAATGGGGTGAGCGTATCCTCGTGGCTTTGCTGTTCACAGCAGTGGCAACACCAGGGAGGCAGCTAGAATGGCAGAATGGGTTCACTACGTAGGCGAAAGATACTCACCAGCATCGTTTATAAGGGAAGCTGAGGAACATGGGGTTTCGCGCCGCATTCCCATGTCGCAGGCAAAAGCCTGTAAGTATGGGGATGTAGTAATGTTGATGCAATGGAACACTGGCAAGCCCCTGGCATTCGCGGAATTCGTGATAAGTAGCATCTCCTTGCAGGGAAATGCTGCTACGCAAGTCGCGCAGGACCTAATTAACGAAGGACGGGCCACACCCTCTGGCGGTGATCCCGTTACCATTAAAAGGGAATGCGGTGAGTACACAGCGATGCCAGCAGTGCGTGTATGGAACACCTCCATCGCAGAAATATGTGACCGGGCAGAGGCAGTCAGCAAAAGCACCGGCGAGAAGGTGTGGGTAATGATTGCCGGTAACATTACGCGCGTCTTCAGGCCCGAACAGGGAGTGTATGGTTACTCATTCTTTCGTGGCTTGAAGAAGGCACGAGGACTGGAATTAGTACGCACCGAGAGAAGTCGCCGAGTTGATCCAACGATAACGCGGGTTAGGGGGTATCAAGCTCGATGAATGACTACTGGTGGCACGAAGAGGGCCTCGACCCTGAAGAACAGGACGATTGGATCCCGCCGCTTGTGATATGCCCTGCGTGCGGCAATGAGGCATATGACCTCGGGTGCGGTGAGATTGAGTGTGATGATTGCGGGGTGGTCTCCTATGAGTGACGTGGGCTTGTTACTGAGTATGACGATTGCGGCTATGTGCCCCATGAGTCTGATGGTTGGATTCATTGGTGGCATATATCTGATGCGCTCATTGGGCCCTGAATCACCACCCAGTCAATCTCCACCCAAGACCCTAGAATTCGGGCAGAATCAGGGCCGCATGTGGCTGAGGGGTGTCCGCAAGAAGGAGATCCACGACGCTGTCCGAGGCATGGAAATGGACGGGTGGGATTACAGAGGTCGCCAGAGCAATGGCGATGGCATGTATGCTCTGAGCTTTACCAAGCCGGAGACTTCTTAGATTTCCGACTGGAAATCTAATTCATAGTTAGGCGGCAATTTCTATGTTGTCTCGGTCAAACTTGGAAGATGCTGAAAACGCAGGCTATGATATACTACTATTCTAACCAATCATACAGAATCGGAGGATTTAATGAATATTGAGACAATAGAAAATAATTTACCCCGTACCATTAACGAAGCAAGCGAATTGTACCAAACCAATATTCGTATCGGATATACTAAAACCTGTGATTGTTCCCCTAACCATTTAAATTGTATGACTGCCAAAGAATGGGTAAAAAGCCAAATTGGTGTCTGGCAGTTTAACTATGAAGGGCGTGATATTCGAGACAAGAATTTACATCCCGCTACATTCCCCCTCTCTCTAGCAAAAAGAGTCATTGAGTTATTTACTCATGCTGGTGAATTAGTGCTTGATCCTTTCGTGGGAAGCGGTACAACACTTGTGGCTGCGCAAGATTTGAACCGCAATGCAGCCGGTTTTGATTTACAAGAAACATATATAGCATTATGTCAAAAGCGTTTAGCTAGTGATAATTTTTTCAACCAAGCCCAGCAAATAGCAATACAGGATGATGCTTTACATATAGACCACTATTTAAAGCCTGGGACTGTAAAACTGATTTGGACTTCACCACCATACGCTAATTTGTTAAATCGAAAGCGGAAAAACAAATCACGTCGAGGTGATGAACGTAATAATGAGCAACTTGGCAAGGTGGAACAATATTCCCAAGACCCGCGTGATTTGGGGACAATGTCGCTTGAGGAATATACAAAGGCAATGGGAGAGATTTACGAGCGCCTACTGCCACTTTTGCAGCTTAAAGGACACTGTGTTATCAATGTGCCTGATATGTGGTGGAAGAATCAGAGAATTACAATTCACGTCGCGCTTATTGAAGAATTGCGTAAACGAGGGTATGAATTAAGAAATACCATCATTTGGGACCGTACCAATATTGTAAATCGTGTAGGAATTTTTGGTTGGCCGTCAAATTACATAACAATGGGGACAACTTTTGAATACTTGTTGGATTTTTGGCGTCCACCGAACTAACAAGTTATGCGTAAGAAACTTGCTGTACAACAATATCGACAATTGCACTTGATAGGTGAAGATCAAGTGCCCTATAGTGTTACTCAAAGGAAAGGTGATACTTTGAAGGTTTATACGAAAGAATCCCTCATCGAAGAATTGAAGAAAATACGCGATATGGGGTGGATACTCAATGCCAGGCCAGGAAACTCAGGTGGTATTGGAAATACATTGGAGGATTTGCTTGGCATTGAAGAAAATAACTTGCCAATACCCAATGCCGCTGAATGGGAATTGAAATGCCAAAGAGCGCAGTAGCGCTAAAGTCACCCTGTTGAAGTAGCCGCGAGAGATAGCCATTGCTGGCGAAGTTTGTCGAATTGAGCGTCGATACGCCGAGTAGATCGAGAGTGCAACAGAAATCGTTCTTGATGTCGATTCAAGCGTTCTCGTTCTTCATCCAGCTGACATTTGGGCACTTGACGCAACGCGTCCAGACGCCCAGCCTCGTTGGGTGGCCTGGGCAAGAGTTCCCATGCGCCGGTGCGTTGTAGGGCACGTCGGGTTTGGCCCTTCTGGCCGGTGGTCCGAAGCAAACGCCGTTTGGTGTCGCGGAAGAGGCTCTCCATATCATTGTTTGTGCGCGGCAGACCTTCCAGATCGTAGCAGTGAAACAGACCGGGCCAGTAACTGGTGCTGACCTTGTCCAAATGGCGACGAAAATCGTCCAAGAGAGGGGAGGGGGCGGGTAGGTCAAGCAGTTCATCCAGATAGGTTCGCAGTTGTAGGGAGATGTCCTCGCCGGTGACGGATGTATTGTCGGCAGGTGTGAGGATCTGATCAATATCTCGCAGCCAGACAGCCCCTTGCTGTAGATCTTGACACTGATTCTCGAATGAGGACAACGCTGTGCGGATGCCCTGGTTCAAATCGGCCATGCGAGGATCGTGTCGGTGGGCCAGCAAGTCATCGGTCAGGGCAACGACGCCCTGTAGCCGCTGATACATCTCTATACCGGCGAGACGAAAAGGCGGCCGTCCCTTGATGGTCAGCAGATAGCGTGTGTGGCGAAGCAGGTGGGTGACCACTTCGTCGGCTTGGATAGAGTCTGATTTTGGCTCAGATGATTCGGATTTGGCGGTTTCTGACTCTGTGACGGTAGGCAACTCATCCGGCAACAAGCCTGTCACTGTCAACACGTTTGACTGGGGTGTTTGGGACGTCTTTTCAACCCGAATCAACATGCCGACTTCTTCGCGTACGGCTTTGCGTAGCTCGACCTTGAACGTGGAATCCGCATCAGCCAATGGCTCAGCAAGATTGTCCAGGTAATGGGCGTGACAGAAGTGATGGTGTGCATCGGGCAGGATAGTAGATACAGCTGGGAGCAATCCCTTCTGTTTGTCGCTCAAGATAGCGAGAATCGGCCAAGGTAATTCGCCCAGCGGCTGGAGAAATGTCTCGAAGGTCGATTGATCGAAGCGGCTCAACCACCCGCTGCGGAGCGTCAGATCGGTCAGGAGTTCGCGAATGAACCACAGTTGGGGCTCACCGCCTTCCGGTGCTAGACCATCCAGGGCGATGATCAACCCGCCGTGTTGTTGTGCGGTCTGGGCCAGACGGTCCCAGTAGGTCCGCTCGTGGCAAGCCAAAAGGGGCAGATAGACCTGCTGATAGAGATAACGCACGTGAGACTCCGAAATCTGAATCCGGGATGCGAGATCGGCTTGAATATCGGTGTAGATATCGCGTCGTTCCTGACGCTGCCAACCGATGCGGGCTACGACGTCGTAGCCGTAGGTAAAACCTGAGGGAGCAATTTGCTGTCCCTCCGCTGAAAGGAAGCGTGCGTCGCTCCCGGTGCATGTGGGGTTGGCACAGTGACCGGGTCGGCTAGCGATGGATAGAATGCGATCCAATGTCTGCACCGTTTTGTCCCAGGCCAGATAGTTGTACATCAACAGTCGGTCTCCACAATGTGGGCAGACGAGCAATTCAGGTTTGTATATGATGCGCTCACTAGGGTATAATTCTTTCGGGGTTTTCATAGGCTCCTCTTGCTAAGGTTTTGCCTATGATACCCCACTTTTGCTACAGGGTCACTTTAGCGGTACTGCGTATAATGTTTAGGACAAGCAGAAAGCGGCGTAGCTCCGGCAGGTCCGTCGCCTACCCCCATATATTGGGCTTCGCTGAGCGGGAAATCCCGCATATAGGGGTTCAGTTTCTGTAGCTAAACGATGTCTGATTATACGTCCGAATTGCATTCGAAAAGTGCCAAATAACGAACGTCGAGACCGATTTTGCGCCTATTCTTGTCCCCTCCGTGTTACGCTCGCCTGCTTCTACCGCGAGCAAGAACCTGGATTTGACATTTAGCCGTTCGGCGGTATAATGCCGTCGCTAACGTTCCTCGGTAGCTCAATTGGCAGAGCGGCCGGCTGTAGGCTAAATTGCAGCCCTGACCAGCAATGGCCAGCGGAAAAACGGGGTGAATTCAGGGAAACCGTAACACTTTGGGTGACGGCAATCCTGAGCCAAGCCCGGTGAATGGGCATCACAGTAACCGGGAAGGTGCAGAGACTAGATGGTGAGGAGCCCGACCGATAAGCCATCCTCGAGCGCCCCGCACCCCTCTGGGGTGATGAGATAGTCCGTTCCTCGTGGAAACGCGGGGGTAGACGTAACCGGTTGGCTGTAGGTTCAAGTCCTACCCGAGGAGCCAACGTCAGAAAGGGGAAGCGCTGCTTCCCCTTTTTGCTTCATTCACCTTTCTCGGTTTGACGGCGCTGCACCCAATGCGTATGGCCGTGGGTAAACTGATGACCTCTGTCTGGGATCGAGTCTCTACCCTGTTGCGTCGCGCCCGACCGGCCCACTTGCTCCTCCTGACACTGGCGATATTCACTCTGTGGGCCGCCCGTCCCGCGCCTGTGTTGATCCCTCTCGGCCCGCCCCAGCAAGTGATAACCACCAACCCCATCGTCGGCGTCCACACCCGCCTCACCGACGAGGTGGAGGAATGGAAGATCCAACGCACACTACAGATGGTGCGCCAGATGGGCGCACCCTGGGTCGTCGAGTTCTTCCCCTGGCCCTATATCGAGGCCGAAGAGAGCAAGTTCAACTGGAGCCACAGCGACGCATTGATCGAACAGGCCGAGAACCAGGGACTGACCGTCATCGCCCGGCTGGGCTGGGTGCCCTGGTGGGTCCGCCCCGACCCCGACGAGCAAGCAACCACCCTCACCTATCTGGACCCCGACCACTATGACGACTTTGCCGCCTTTGTGGCCGCTTTCGTTGGACGCTACCGGGGCCGCGTGAACCACGTTATCCTGTGGAACGAACCCAACCTCAGCTTCGAGTGGGGCTACCGGCCAGTGGACCCCGAGGGATACGTCGAACTACTGCGGGAGGTCTACCCCCGCGCCCACGCCGCCAACCCCGACGTGGTCGTGCTGGCGGGCGCGCTGGCGCCCACGCTGGAGCCGGAGGGCAGCAGTGCCGGCTTGAGCGATCTGGCCTACCTGGAGCGCATGTACCAGGCCGGAGCCGCACCCTACTTTGACGCACTCGCCGCCCACGCCTATGGGCTGACGTCCCCACCGGATGAACCTCCCTCTCCCTACATAATCAACTTTCGCCGCGTCGAAATTTTGCGCGAGGTGATGGTCGCCCGCGGCGACGGCGATAAATCAATCTACGTCACCGAGGCCGGCTGGAACGACCACCCACGCTGGGCCAATTCCGTCAGCCCGGCAGAGCGCATCCAGTACACCACCTCCGCTTACGAGTGGGCCAGCCGGCACTGGCCCTGGTGCGAGTGCGTCGCTATGTGGGCCTTTCGCTACCCCGCCTCGACCCTCAGTTACCAGGACTATTACGCCTTTGTGACGACGGACTTTGAGCCACGGATAATCTATCTTGAGGTTCAGAACTATACGCAAGGAATTGAGGCAAATCCGTGAGCCGGTTTGGTGATTGCATCCTGTTTGTAGACGTGATACAATACCCACATCTTGGGTCATCTGGAGAGGAGGAGAAACTGAAATGACAACCCGCATCGTGCTCGTGCGTCACGGTCAAACGGCTTGGAACAAAGAGGTGCGTTTCCGAGGCCAAATAGACGTGCCCTTGAACGAGTTTGGGCTGGCGCAGGCCGGGGCGACCGGACGCTACGTGGCCTCTCGCTGGCCCGCCGCCGCCGTCTACGCCAGCCGTATGGGGCGCGCCATGCAGACCGCCGCACCCATCGCCCGCGCCCACGGGTTGACCGTCCAACCGCTGGCCGGTTTACTGGACGTCAACTGCGGCGAGTGGGGAGGACTTTCACCCGGCGAGGTCGCACAACGAGACCCGGCCCTCCTCCGGGCCTGGTACGAGGAACCTCACACAGTGCAGTTCCCCGGCGGGGAGAGCCTGGGCCTGGTGCGCGAGCGGGTGCTGACCGGCCTGGAAGAAGTAATAGTCCGCCATCCGGAGCAGACCGTCGCGCTGGTCTCTCACTCCGTCGTCAACCGCGTGCTGCTCTGCGCTGTGCTGGGCCTGGGCAACGAGCACTTTTGGCGGTTGCAGCAGGATACCTGCGCCGTGAACGTATTTGACGTAAAAGAGGGCGCCAGTTGCGACGACTGGCGCTCTTTCACCCTACTTCTGATGAACGACACCTGCCACCTGCAGAACCTTGCTTGAATAGAGGTAAGCGTTCAGGCATACCTATTTTGGAGAACCACAAAGGGCACGAAGGACACCAAGAAAGTGATTTCAAAAGTTCTGCGACTGTTTTTGGTTTTTTCCTTTGTGGTAAAACAGGCTTTCCCTTGAACAGTTACGAACAGAGTTCACGATGAATATTCCATCCACCCTCGCTGCCGCTTACGGCGGCCCAGGCTGGTCGCCGCGCTCCACGACGATGCGTGAAGAAATGGGCAATCTCTGGGGGGACTGGGGTACGGCCAGCGAATGGGCGCCCCTGCGAGCGGTGTTGTTGCACCGGCCCGGGCCAGAGATGAGCCGGATCCCAGACGATCCCAACGCGGTGCAGATGCTGGCCTCGGTGGATTTTGACCTTGTGCGGCGCGAGCACGACGCGCTGGCCGAGGCCTACCGCAGCGCGGGCGTCACCGTCCACTACCTGGAACCGGCCACCGCCCCGCCCCCCAACACTATCTTTATGCGCGACCTATTCTTCATGACGCCGGAGGGCGCTGTGCTGGCCCGTCCCGCCTCCACCGTGCGCGCCGGCGAGGAGGTGTACGTCGCCCGACGGCTCGCCGACCTGGGTGTGCCCATCCTGCGCAGCGTGCGCGGGGCGGGGACTTTTGAGGGGGCCGACGCACTGTGGCTGGACGAGAACACACTGCTGCTGACCACCGGGCTGCGCACCAACGACCAAGGCGCGGCGCAGGTGCAGGCGTTGCTCAAGGAGATGGGGGTGGAAGTGGTGAGAGTGGACCTGCCCTACGGGACGATGCACCTGCTGGGCACGGTCAACTTTGCCGACCGTGACCTGGCCGTGGCCGGGCCGGGGCGAGTGCCTCACAAAGTGATCAAACTGCTGCGCGCGCGGGGGCTGGAAGTGTTGTGGCTGCCCAACGACCAGGAGACCATGCCGGGAATGGCGCTCAACTTTGTCGCGCTGGGGCCACGACGGGTGCTGATGCCGGCCGGGTGCCCGCAAACCCGGGCCATGTACCAGGCGGCCGGAATCGAGTGCGTCGAGGTAGAGATCGGCGAACTCTGTAAAGCGGCCGGCGGGATGGGCTGCCTGACGGGGATCCTGAGCCGGGAGCCGGCTGGCAGCAATTCCTATTATGGAAAAAATACCGGCCCGTAGCTGCGATTTCATAATCTTGGGCGGTTGAAACAATGTCTTTCATACACCTTACACCTGCATCAATCAGTTACCTTACCCAGTTCATCCTGTCTCTGTCCATCACTCTTTTCCTGGCCCGTCACCTGCAGAACAGGAACACGCAACTGGTTCTGCTGACCTGCTTCTTTGCCGGGGCGACCGTTTTTATCGGGCTGATGTTCCTGGATGTGGCCCTCTCACCCTTCCCACGCCTGCTTGCCGTCTATGCCCAAAACACCGTCCTGGCGTTGGCGCTGGTCTTTTTGCTGCAGTTCGCCTACCGTTTCCCCCGCTTCTATGCCCACCACAAATGGGAAGCCCATGCCAGCCTGGTCGTCAGTCTGGCCTATCTGCTGTGGGAAGCGTCGTATATGGTTTACCGCTACGTCTCGCTGCTCCAGTGGGAGACTGTCTATTATCGCCCTGGTGTGTCAGCTTATGCGAATGCCCTCGTCTTGTTATGGGCGCCCATCGCCTTCTTACGCCAGACCATTGCGGCTGACCCGCGTCCCTTGAACGGACTGATCAAGCTTTGGAACCCGCAGGGAAAGGAAGCGCGCGGCGCGCGCAGCTTTGTTCTCGTCTTTGGGATTCTATTTGTGTTAGGCATAATCGACATTTTACGCATCTTTTACCTTCCGACCATGTTCTACAATGCTGCGCTTGCGATTGGGATATTGATAGCCTTGTGGCTGTTTGCCATCAACTATATCAACTTTATTCCCGGCGGCGTATCCGTTCTGGCGCGATTATCTATCCTCACGCTGACCCTGTTCCTGGCCTTGCTGGGCTCGGTGGGCTGGGTCATTGCCTCTCCCTACATCGCCACCTACCGCCCCGACCTGACGGATCACCAGACTCTGCGCTTTACGCCCGACGCATCCGGCGGGTACACCGTGACCACCGTTGATCCTGCCTTTGAAACCGGGCTGGGAGACAGGTTGCAGGTTCAGCCCTTAAATGAGGCCCGCAACCATAAAATCGACTTTGAATTTCCCTTTTACGGGCAATCGTATACCCAGATCTATGTCGCCAGTTCGGGCGCCATCGGCATAGGCGAGCCCTTCTGGCAGCCCAACATGCAGGCCCGCCGCGCCAATTTGCCCACCATCTTTCCGCTCCTGATCGAACTCGATCCCAACGCGGGCGGTGGATTGTATGCCCGCCAGGAACCCGACCGCCTGATCCTCACCTGGGACCATCTGCCTGCGCTATACCAGCCCGAAGCCATTTTCACCTTTCAGGCCATTCTTTACCAGGACGGCGTCTTCGATATCACCTACAACGGCCTGCCTTTACCGTTACGCTTCGACCCGGATGAAACCCCATCGGCGAATCCCTGGCTGCGCGGGGCGGCCCCGGGTCGAAGGGAGAGCCTGCACACCCACCTGGACGATCTATCTGGACCGCTCCAAGAGGCTCAAGGGGCGATCGTACAGAACTATCAACTGGATTTCAGACAGTATCTGCACGCGTTCATCCTTCCCCTGGGATGGGTAGTGATCGGGGGCAGCCTGCTGCTCATGGCAGGCCTGCCCACCTTGCTTCACTTCTCCATCGTCAGGCCGCTGGATGCCTTGTTGGCCGGGGTGCGGCAGATGGAAGCCGGCGACCTGAACGTTCAAGTCGCCATCCAGAATCAGGACGAGATCGGCTTTTTGACCAGTGCGTTCAACAAGATGGCCTCCAGACTAAGTAAGCTGGTGACAGGCCTCGAAGAGCAGGTCGCGGAGCGTACCGTCGAGCTGGAGGCACGCAACAAAGAACTGGACGCCTTCGCTCACACCGTGGCCCACGACATCAAATCCCCACTCACCCCTATAGTCGCCTACGCCGAGATGTTGGCGGAGGACTGCGCTGCTCAGGGTGATATCCAGGGCCTAGAGTCCCTGCGCAAGGTTGCGTCAAGCGGACGCAAAATAAGCCACATAGTCGACGAACTGATGTTGCTGGCCGGGCTGCGGGAGATGGAGGCGCAATTCGAGCCGCTAGACATGGCCGGAATCGTGGCCCAGGTACAGGAGCAGTTGGCTCAAATGATCAAAGATTGTCAAGCCGAGATCGTCTTGCACGCGATATGGCCGGTGGCGCTGGGCTACGGGCCGTGGGTGGAGGAGGTGTGGGTCAACTATCTCAGTAACGCGCTCAAATATGGCGGAAGGCCGGAGGAAGAGATTCTGCCCCGTATCGAGTTGGGAGCCGACCCTCTCCCGCAAGCAAAGCGGACTGAGAGGGGGTACATCCGCTTCTGGGTGCGTGATAACGGCCCCGGCCTCACACCAGAGGAACAAGCCAAGTTATTCACACCGTTCACGCGGCTCAGCCCTATGCGTATCAAAGGACACGGTCTGGGACTATCCATCGTGAAGCGCATCGTGGAAAAGCTAGGGGGGCAAGTAGGAGTAGAGAGTGAGATAGGCCAAGGCAGCCTTTTCTTCTTTACCCTGCCGGGTGTCGCAGAAGCGAATTATGACTAGCCTCAAGCGTGAAAAGTACCATCTCAATATCGTGGGGGAACTTGCGTAGCCGCGCTTCCCATAGCGCGCCAGGCCGAGAGGCATGGAAACTACATTGCCCCATTTTGTTACAACAGCCCGCCCTCGACCAGCACCTCCCGCAGCGCGTGCCGCTCCTCCTCGGTGAGGGCAAGCAGCGGCGAGCGGACCGGCCCGCCATAGTAGCCCAACATCTCCAGGGCCGCCTTCAACCCCGCGATGCCAAAGCGAGCGGTGATCGCCGCGTTGACTGGGATCATCCAGCGCTGAAGCTCGCCCGCCTCCTCCATCTTGCCCGCCTTGAACAACCGGTAGAGATTCAGACACTTTTGGGGAGCCACGTTGGATAGCGCCAGCACGCCGCCCACCGCGCCCAGCGTCAGCCCGACCAGGAAAAAGCTCGCCGACCCGGCCAACACCTGAAAGTCGGGGCCGGCCAGCCGCACGATGTCGGCCACCTTTGCCATGTTGCCCCCGGTATCCTTGATGCCAATAATGTTGGGATGGCGGGCCAGGTGGGCGACGGCGGTCGCGTCAACGTCCACGTGGGTGAACTTGGGCACGGTGTAGAGCAGCACGGGGATGGGCGCAACATCGGCCACCGATTCATAGTGCTGGATCAGGGCGCCGGACGTCATCTGGGGATCGTAGTAGTGAGGCGTGACCAGGAGCACGGCATCGGCGCCGGCCTGGGCAGCCTGGTGGGTCAGGGCGATGGTCTGGCGCGTGGATTCGCACCCCGCCCCGGCGATCATCAGCCTGTCCGGCGGGATGGCTTGCCGAGCCGCCTCCCAGACGCGCAGTTTTTCTTCCTCGGAGAGAAAGCCAGCCTCGCCGTTGGAGCCTAGAACTATGTACCCGGCCAGGTCGTACTGGTTCCAACGTTCGAGATTCTCGATCAACGATTGGATTGCCACGTCCCCCTTGGCGTCAAAGGGCGTAGTAACGGGCGGAAACACCCCACTCAAAGAAATAACAGACTTGTCCATAAACTTCTCATTACGTTTCACGATTTAGGCCTCACGGAAATATCTTGCCCGGATTCAGGATGCAGTTGGGGTCAAAGACCGCCCTGATACTCCGCATCAGCTCGATCTGGGCCTCGTCCAGCGCCAGGTGGAGATACTTGCGGCGGGTAGCGCCGATGCCGTGCTCGCCGGTGATCGTTCCCCCCAGAGATAGGCTGAGCCGGTAGATTGCCTCGGTCACCACCGGCACGAGCGCTTTCCACCGCTCGTCGGGGATTTGGTCCTTGAGGACATTGACGTGCACGTTCCCGTCGCCAGAGTGACCAAAGCAGACGACGCGCACATCGTGCCGCCGGCCAATCTCTTTGATTCCCCTCAACAGCGGCGGCAACCCGGCGCGGGGCACGACCACGTCCTCCATGTGGTTGACGGGGCTTTCGTGGTTGAGCGCATCAATGATCAAGCGGCGCGCCTCCCACAGCCGGTCGCGGGTGCGGCTATCCCTGGCCACCAGCACGTCCAGCGCCCCGTGCTCCAGGCACAACTCGCCCACCACGTCGCAGTCGCTGCCCACCGCCTCCTGGCTGTTGCCGTCGAGTTGGATCAGCAGATGGGCCGCCGCGTCGTGGTAGGGCATCTCCTTCTGGCTCAACCGCTCGACGGCCAGGACGCTATCTCGCTCCATAAACTCCATAGTGGTGGGCAGCACGCGGTGGGCGATGATGTCCGAGACCGTGTCGGCCGCCGCCTGGAAGTCGGCGAACGGCACCAACAGGTCAATCTGCACCCTGGGCAGGGGCAGCAGCCGCAGGATGATCTTGGTCACCACCGCCAGCGTGCCCTCCGAGCCGATCAGCAGTTGGATCAGGTCGTAGCCAGTGACGTTCTTGACCAGCTTGCCGCCGCAGGTGATGATCTCGCCGGAAGGCAGCACCGCCTCCAGGCCGCAGACGTAATGGCGGGTCACCCCGTACTTGACCGCCCGCGGACCGCCCGCGTTCTCGGCAATGTTCCCGCCGATGGAGCAGGAATCGAGGCTGGCCGGGTCAGGGGGATAGAACAGCCCCTCCGCCTCCACCGCGCGGTGGATGTCGCCCGTGATCGCCCCCGGCTCGACGGTGACCATCAGGTTTTCCTTGTCAATCTCCAGGATGCGGTTCATCTTTTCCGTCGAGAGGATGACACCCCCCTGAACGGCCACAGCCCCGCCGCTGAGACCGTAGCCCGCGCCGCGCGGCGTCACCGGTACCCGCTCTCGTTGGGCCAGCTTGAGAATCTCGGCCACCTGTCCCGCCGACCTGACGCGCACCGCCACCTCGGGAGCGGCCCGCAACCCCACCGTCTCGTCGTGGGTGTAAGGCTCCAGCGCCTCTGCGTCCACCAGGACGTTTTCCGAGCCTACGATCCGCTGGAGCGCCTCGATGATATCGGCGTTTACTTTTTCGTACATTCGTCACCCTTTTGTCAGTTTTCTGTTAGAGATTGGCGTGGAATCTAAAGTCCTCATTTTGGTGGAGTCGAGGCTTCAGCCGGTGTGTTTAGGCAGGGTCAACATCATAGCTGCTCGAAATCATCGTCCTTCAAAAACTCGATCACTGGGTAGCACGACCAGCAATCCATCAACCAATCCCGACCTTGGGTGCTCAAATAGTAGTGATAACTGGAAAAAGGCCAATCCCTGTTGTCTCATCCCACAAGTTGATCTGCCGTAAAGCCAAGATGAGAATCGCTGCTGTAAAGCAGTTCCTTCATCGTAAGCGTTCAGGCATACCTATTTTGGAGAACCACGAAGGGCACGAAGGACACCAAGAAAGTGATTCAAAAGTTCTGCGACTGTTTTTGGTTTTTTCCTTTGTGTACTTTGGTAAAACAGGCTTTCCCTTGAACAGTTACCCTTCATCATTCGGCGCCTCTGAAAAAAGTGCCCGGCAGTAAATCTCTATTCCAGCTCTACCTCTGTGACGACGGTGCCAGCTCGGTCGTGGCGGGCGGTCAGCCTGACCGTGCCTCCTGCGGGCGAGCGTACCACCCACTCGACTTTGGCGCGGTCGTCGGTACTGTCCTCGGCGTCGGGCACGGAGGGCTTGTAGGCCCGCCCCTCCAACTGGCTCAGTTCCTCCCTCGGCTTGCCGGTTTCGAGCGTCGCGCCGTCGGGCAGTTCGATCTCGCATATCACTCCCCGCGTCAATTTCTTCTCCAGAGCCTTTTTCGTCACATAGGTTGGCAGCCAGCCAGTGTTCTGGACCACCACGCGCACGCTGTAAGCGTCCTCCCCCAGTGGTTTGACGCTCGCCTCGTACAACTCCAGCCGGGGCGAGATCAGCAGATGCCACACCAACCAGTCGGCAAAGGGGGCAATCTCTTTCTCCAAGAATTCCGGGGGGGGATTTCTGAAAGCGTGGAACCAATCCCAGCCGCCCAACTCGATCTGGCCCAGTTGCGGATGATCGAATGGATACCAATCCACGTACCCTTTGCCCTCAAGCGCCTCGTCGCTCCAGCGGAGCATCTTCAGGTCGTCCTCCAATGGATGCTCGCGCCACCACTCGATGAACTTGTATTCCTCAATGCCCGCCTGCTTCTGCGGACTCCACAACTCTACCCCCCAGGCAAACATCCCCAGATGATCGTACATCCAATCGGAGATCCCGCCTGTGATGACCTTGTTGGGGTGATAGCGAAAGTCGTGGTAGATGGAAACGGCAGGGTAGCCCGTGATTTCGGCGCCTTTCTGCCCGATCTTTTGGTACGTCCACAGATCCTCGGCCGGGAAGGCTTCGTCGTTCTGATCGCTGTAGGGCCTGAGCAACACCCCGCTAAAGGTGTGGAAGGCAACGCCGCCGGTGATGTTGGGATGGTCAGCGATGAAATGGGAGATAGCGCGCGCCTCTGGCTCCGAGGTGGGATAAGGACCCGCGCCCGGCTGCTCGTGCTCCTGCCGCCAGTTCAGGGGAAAGTTGCGGTTCAGGTCGAGCCGTTCCTTGCGGGGTTGAATGGGGATCAGCGCCCCATCGTAATCCTCGATCGGTCCTTCGGTGAGCAGGCGGTAGTACTGTCCCCCAGTCTCGGTAGGCTCGCGGCGCACGAGCAAGCGCGGTTCTTCTGGGCAGATCTTCCAGGCCCCGTTGGGGTCTGGAAGCCGCATATTCAAAATGCGACCGTCGCCGTCCACGTCCTCCTCGACCAGGCCACCGATGGGCTCTTCGTCGTAGGGGTAGGGGCGCGTGCTGGAGCGGATGAACTTGGGTTTGTCTGCCAGCGCCAGCTCGGCCCCGTCGGGGTTGACCCGGGGGCAGACGTAAAAAGCGCGCGAATCGAGGCAGCGCGTGATGTCGGGGTCCGAGCCATATTCTGTGACCAGCCGGTTGATCAAGTAGAGACACAAGCTGGAAGGGGCCAGCTCGGCGGCGTGAATGTTGCCATCCACCCACAACGCGGGCTTTTGCCTATCCTCGCCCGTGGCGAAATTGGTCACCGCGACCAGCCAGATATCGCGCCCCTCATAGCTCTGGCCGATGCTTTCGACTCGCACCAACTGAGGATATTCCTCCGCAAAACCCTCCAAGATGCGCGTCAGATCGTCGTACCGATAGTAGGTGTCGAATTTGACCTCAGGCATATTCATTCCCCCAGCAACGCCGCCTGCGCTGCGGCAAGTCCCGCCCCAGGCTCGAACTCGTACCCCACATGAACCAGCCCGTACTCGATGGCCCCCACGGTCGCCAGGATGTCGGAGGCGCTGACCGCGCCCATATGCCCGACGCGAAAGTACTGAGCTTTGATCTCGGGGTGCAGGCCACCGGCGACGATGACGCCCGCCTGCTTGACGTGGGGCAGCATAGCGCCGTCCACACCGGCGGGGTAGTAGGGGGCGGTCAGGGTGGTGGCCGTCTTGTCGGCGCTCACCGGCACCTGGCCCATCCCCAGGGCCGTCACCGCCGCCTTGAACGCATCGCTCAACCTGCGGTGGCGGGCAAAGCGGGCCTCCATTCCCTCGTCCAAGATTTGGCCCAGGCTGACGTTGAGCGCCCATACGAGGTTGACCGCTGGCGTGCCATAGTAGCTGGGTTTGCGGGCTTTGTAAGCCTCCATGACGGGCAGCCACTGGGTCCAGTCGGCATAGTAGCTGCCCACCGGGGTCTTGCGACTGTGGAAAGCTTTGATCGCGCGCGGTCCGGCCACTACCAGCGCCAAGCCCGGCGGAACGCCGATGGCCTTCTGCGAGGCGGTGAGGGCTAAATCGATCCCCCACTCCTCCTGGCGCATTTCCTCGCCGGCCACCGCGCACACGCCGTCCACCACGACCAGCACGCCGTGCTTGCGGCCCAGCGCGGCCAATCCTTTCACGTCGGCGCAGACGGCGGTGGAGGTGTCCACGTGGGTGATGGTCATTAGCTTGTATGCGCCACCCTTCAGGGCAGCCTCCACGTCCTCCAAAGTGGGCGCATCGCCGACGGCCGGAGCGCGCGCGTGAGTCACGGTCGCGCCGTACCGCTCCAGGATCGCGCCGAAGCGGTCGCCAAAGTAGCCAGTGTTGACCACCAGCGCCTCGTCGCCCGACTCGACCAGGTTGGCGGCGGCCATGTCCATCGCCAGGCTGCCAGACCCGGCGACGACGAACGGCTGTCCACTGGGGCAGAGGAACACCTCGCGCAGCCGCTCCAGCGCCTGGCCGAATGCCTCGATAAAGTTGGGGGCCACGTGGCTGGTGGTGGGCATGCTCATCGCCCGCAGCACCTCCGGCGTGAACTCGACGGGGCCGGGGATCATGAGCAGTTTTCGATCTTTCATGATTTGCACCTCCTATGAATGGTTTGATTCTTCAACCGTACAGTTTAGATAAGGCTGCCATAAACCTGGTTTCTTCCTCTTAAACACCCCATAGCCAGATTCACCTTCCGTAAATCGTCCAGCGCGGCGCCCAGGCAAAGTAGAGCGCCAGTCACTTTCTCACTCACCAAAGAACCGCTCCAACAACTCCGCCAACTCCCCGGTGACCGCAGCCCAATCGGGCAGCATCTGTGGAGCGACCTGCCGTGCCAGGTCACGCTCCCAGTACACCTCCGCTTCATCAAGGTGCTGCGGCGCCAGGAACGCTTGAACGTTCGGCGCGTCCAGACCTTTGTGGTGGCATTTCTGTTCCATAATTGAGCGGACGAGGGAGGCATCAAAAGCTGCTTCTTTTCCCTCAGCAACCGCCACACGTCGTAGTAATCCCGCGACTTGCCGCGCTGGAGGATGCTGCGCATCTTTTCCGCCAGGATCTCCTCCAGCGCATACGTCAGGACGACCGGGCGCAGAGCGGGAAAGAATGACACGACCACCTCTCGCCGCTGCGGGGGCAGCAGCACAGGCTCATCCAGGATGACATCGAAGAGAAGACGCGCCGGGTGACGCAGCGGCCCAACGAATTGAGCACGCATCCGGGCCGCGCCATTCGCCCGATGAAAGTCCAGCAGACGTACCGTCATCCCGTGTGCAATGTCCACTTGAGCGAACCAGCGCTCGACGTGCGTTCGCAACTCCTCAGAGGGGAAGGTCGGAAGCACCGAGAAATCCAGATCGACCGAGTGCCGCCAGTCGTTAAAGTAGGTCAAGCGCAGCGCCGTGCCGCCCTTCAGACAGAAGGTGTCGGATAGGAGTGATGTCTGACCCAGGGCGTCCAGCACGCAAAGCATAGCGTACTCGTGTGCGGTCTGTCCGATGCCGAGGCCGGTCTTTCCGGCTATCTGCCGCAGTTCGCGCTCTGCGATCATCAGTGCTCCCGCCACTCCAACAATTGCCGCTCTGGCACGTTGACGATGAGTCGCCAGCGCGTGTTGCGCGCCCCCTCGCGCGGGCCCGACGGCTCCAACCGCGCATAGCTGTGTCCCTCGCCGTTCTCCAGACGTGACAATAGATCCTCGTTCCCCAGGCCCAACAGATCCATCCAAAAGCCCAACCGCCGCGCGGCGACCTGGTTTCGCAGGCGCAAGGTATACGCCACCAGCTTTTCCCAGTCCAGCTCCTGGCTCCCAAACCATAACCCCTTTGCCGGTTCCAGGACGCCGCCAACTAGCTTCGGATGATCAAACCCGTCGGCGATAGCCTTCTCCCGCTCCGCCATCTGGATATTGCCCCCCAGCAGCGAGACGGTCTCGTAGCCAAAGAACTTGTGGGGCGTGAGGGTGACAAAGCGATAGGTGAGTCCAGCAATAGTGACTGGGTTCTTTCGGCGGGTGGTGGCGACGGTAACTGGATCGGGCGAACGCTCGGTATAACCGTGGTAGTGCAGGGCGGTGGCATAGGCCAGGTAGTACGGTTCCACCAACGAGGCGGCGATCAGATACTCGTGCTCGGCCCAATGCGCCTCCGGCCCGGCCGCCAGGGGGACGATCAGATATTTGCCACGCTCCAGTCGCTTGATCCAGCGCTTGCGATTCAAGCGGTGCAGCAACTTGCGGATGTCGGTCTCGCTATCCTCCAGCACCGCACGGGCATCCTCGATGGTGAACACAGTGTACCCATCCGCCGAGAGGCTGCTCAACAGGAGAGATTCCCGCTTGCTCAGTGTTCGTGAGGGAGATTCATTGAACATTGTTATCCCTGTTTGGTGTGTAGAAATTCCATAAACTGGAACTATTATAACATAAAAAGGGATTCTTGACTTTTTACGAATCACGTTTTACGCATTACGTCTCACGTCATTATCGCGCGCAAGTCTGGCCGCGCCCGCCGTCAATCAGATGGCTGGCGCCCGTGATCCAACCGGCCTTCGGCGAGGCCAAAAAGTAGATCAGCTCCGCCACCTCCTCCGGCTGGCCCACGCGGCCCAACGGATGAGTGCTCTTGCTGTGTTCCAGGAACGCTGCATAAGCCTGCTCGTCCATCCCGCCAGCCCGGTGCAACTGGGTGACGGTGACGCCAGGGTTGACGTTGTTGATCCGCACCCCCTTGCTCGCCACCTCCAACGCGGCGCAGCGCGTCAGTTGGTCCACGGCCGCTTTACTGACGCAGTAGGCCAGGACGCCGGGAAAAGAGCGCATGCCGTTCACGCTGGAAACGTTGACCACGTTCCCCTCGCGCTCGATCAGGTACGGCATTGCGCGCTGCATCAGGTAGAAGGGGCCGCGCACGTTCACGTTCATCATATAGTCCCAGTCTTGGAGCGCGGTGGTCTCGACCGTCCCCGTGGCGATGATGCCGGCCGCGTTGACCAGCACGTCAATCCCGCCGAACGTTTCGACCGTCTCGTTGACCACGCGCTCAATGTCGGCCGCTTGAGTGACATCGGCCACGATCACTTGCGCCGCGCCTCCGTCGGCCTCGAGCGCCTGCGCCGCCTCGGTCAGCTTGCCCCCGCTGCGGGCGACCAGGGCCACGCTCGCTCCCTCTGAACCGAACTTGAGCGCCGCCGCCCGTCCGATCCCGCTGCTGGCCCCTGTGACTATCACAACCCTATCCTTCATCTCGTCCATCCCGTCACCCTCCCCTACTATACGAAAAGATTGTTGAAATACTCGGTCAACAGAGCGTCGGTCGCCGGAACGGGCAGCGCGCCCAGAACCGCGTTGACCAACGCCATATCCTCCGGCAGGTCGGTACCCTGGAGGCCGCCCAGCGCCAGGATGTTCTCGAACAGGTCATCGGGCGGATCCTGCAACATCTGCTCCAGCATCGCCTTGAGGCCGGATACATCCAGCGGGACGGCTTGTTTGACCTGCTCGACGCTCGCCCGCAGCGCGTCCAAGAACTCGTCCACGAGTGGTACGTTGGAATGGTTGACCGAAACGTGCAGATTGCAGGGCGAAGTCGCTTTCGAAAACTGCGGCTGCAAATGCCACCCCCTCCGCTTCATCTCGTCCGCCAGTTGAAAGACGTTGACCTCCTCCTGCTCCGACGCCAGCGCGAACATGCACATATCCGGCTGGCCGAGCACGTGCAGGCCGTCTATGGCGTTGACGCCCGCCATCATCCGCTGCGTGGCATCCATCACCTCCTGGACGATCTTTTTGTAACCATCCTTTCCCAGGTAGTGGAGAATCGCCCAGGCGCCGGCCGCCGGCCCGCCGGACTTGCTGCTGAGCACGGTGGGGTTGATGACCGCGTACACCGGCGTGGCCGAGCAGGAAAAGATCTGGTACCGGCGGATCTCCTTGCTGCGATAGAGGATCACCGACGCCCCCTTGGCAGAGTAGCCATATTTGTGCAGGTCGGCCGAGATGGACGTCACCCCCGGCACGGAAAAATCGAATTCGGGGGTCGAGTACCCCAGCTCCCGCATGAAGGAGAGATGTATCCCCCCCACACAGGCGTCCACGTGGAAGAGCAGGGCGTGCTCCTGCGCCAGCGCGCCGATCTCGGCGATCGGGTCCACCACCCCGTGCGAGTAACCCGGCGCCGAAGCGGCCAGCAGGACCGTGTTATCCGTGATAGCCTCCCGCATCGCTCCCACGTCGGCCCGGAACGTCTCGGAGTCGAACGGCGTTGTCACCACCCTGAGGCCGAGATAGTGGGCCGCCTTGTGGAACGCGGGATGAGCCGTCAGCGGAATCACCATCTCCGGAGCCGTGATCTCGGGCCGCTCGGCCCGCGCCTTGTCGCGCGCCGTCTTGACCGCCAGCATGATGCTCTCCGTCCCGCCGCTGGTCAGGTTCCCCACCGCTTGCTCGTCGCCCCGCAGCAGGTTGGCGACCATGCGCACCACCTCCGTCTCCAGCTTTAACAGGCTGGGGAAACTGGTCGGATCCAACCCATTCTCGGTCATGAACGCCGTGTACGCGGCGTTGACCGTCTCTCGGGCCTCCTGGCCCGGGTCGTAGACCAGCGCCAGCGCCCTGCCGGATTTCCACTCGACGTCGCCCTGCTTGTAACCCTCCAAAGCGCCCAGTATCTCTTCTTTCGAAAGACCGTGTTCGGGGATATTCATCGCATACTCCTTGCATACGCTGATGTGGAACGATTGATTGAAACAGACGGCACATATTCTACTCTGCTTGGAGTGGTATTGTCAAGTATAACAGGGTATAATAATGCCTGGCGATGGTCGAGCTTTGGCAGCAACCGTCGCGAGAATCCAGTATCCCAGCATGGAGGTGTTCCAATGTCTCTCATCCAAACTATCCTCGGCCCCATCCTGCGAGCCGGGCTTACCTGGCTCAGTCGCCGCCGGTTGCCCCAGACCGATGGCACGCTGCGGCTGCCGGAGCTTGAGGCTCCCGTGGAGGTCATTCGCGACCGCTGGGGCGTGCCCCACATCTATGCCGAGACCGCCCACGACCTGATGTTTGCCCAGGGATTCGTCCACGCCCAGGACCGGCTGTGGCAGATGGATTTTCAACGACGGTTGGTCACCGGCAGGCTCTCGGAGGTAATGGGCGCTGAAACGGTGCCCGTTGATCGTTGGTTCCGCATCCTCGGTATGAGACGAGTAGCGGAGCAAGAAGTGGCCCTGCTTGCCCCCGACAACCGCGCCAACCTGGAAGCCTACGGCGCCGGCGTCAGCGCCCGCATCGCTCGAGGCCGCTTGCCAATCGAGTTCACTCTGCTGCGCTACCGGCCGGAGCCGTGGCAGGTGGCCGACACCCTCACGTGGATCAAAATGATGTCCTGGACCCTCTCGGTCAACTGGGAGACCGAGATTCTGCGCGCCCAGTTGATCGCCCTCCTGGGAGCGGAGCGGGCGGCAGAGCTGGAGCCAGACTACTTTGATCGCTGGCCGCGAATCGTGCCCCCCGGCGTGGACTATTCCGCCATCGGCGGCGCGGCGTTGGAACGCGCACGAGAAGCGCGCCCGCTCACCGGCTCCCGCGCTGGTCTGGGCAGCAACAACTGGGTGCTCTCCGGCGCGCGCACGACCAGCGGTGCGCCGTTGCTGGCCAACGATATGCACCTACAGATGGGGCTGCCCTGCATCTGGTACGAGAACCACCTGGTTGGAGGCGACTGGAACGTCACCGGCGTCACCTTCCCCGGCATACCCGGCGTGGTCTCCGGGCACAACGGTCACGTCGCCTGGGGCTTTACCAATGGCTTCCCCGACGTACAAGACCTCTATATGGAACGGCTGCGCCGCACCGACGATGGGCGCGTTCAATACGAGTACCGGGGCGAGTGGTCAGATGCCGACGTCATCCCTGAGGAGATTCACGTCAAGGGCGGCGAGACCGTCGTCGAAAAAGTCGTCGTCACCCGCCACGGCCCGATCATCAACGGCCTGGCCCCCGATTTTGCCGGAGAGCAGCCGTTGGCCCTGCGCTGGACGTCGCTGGAGCCAGACACGATGATCGAGGCACTGCAAGCTATGAACCTCGCCCGCAACTGCCTCGAGCTCCGTGAGGCGCTGCGTCACTGGGCGGCGCCCATCCAGAACACGGTCTATGCCGACACAGAGGGCAACATCGCCTACAGCTTTCCCGGCAAAGTGCCCATCCGCGCCAAAGGGAACGGCCAGGTGCCGGTGCCCGGCTGGACAGGCGAGTACGAGTGGACGGACTATATCCCCTTTGAAGAACTGCCCCACCTCTACAACCCACCCCAGGGCTACGTCGCCACCGCCAACAACCGCGTCACCGACGACGACTACCCACATTACATCGGTCGCGAGCACTGCATAGGCGACCGGTCGCAGCGCATCGTCGAGCTGATCGAGGCGCAAGATAAAGTAGACATCGCCTACATTCAGAGGATGCACTTTGACCAGGTATCACCCACGGCGCGAATCGTGGGCCGACTCGTGGGACAGTTGGAAACGGACGATTCCGAGTTGGCCGCCTTGACCGAGGTGATGCGCGGATGGGATGGCGCTCTGGCAGCCGAAAGCCCCGCCGCCGCCGTGCACCAGGTCTTTGTACGCCGACTGGTCGCGCTGCTGCTCTCAGACAAGCTGGGCGACCTCGCCATCCGCTATGCGGGCGAGGGGCCTACGCCGGTATTGGCCGAGGGAAGTCTCTTTGGAGAACGATCGTGGGAGTGGGTACAAGAGGCACTGACCGATCCAGATTCCGACCCGAGCCACTGGTTCGACCTGGGCCACGGCGAGACCCGCGACGACTGCATACACCTGGCCCTGCGCGAGACGGTGGATTTCTTGAAGGCGGAACTCGGCCCCAACGTCAACGACTGGGCCTGGGGCAAACTCCACACGCTGACCTACGGCCACGTGATGGGACGTGTTCGACCACTGGATCAACTCTTCAATCGAGGGCCCTATCCCGTGGGGGGCGATGGCACCACCGTATGGGCCGCCCATACCACCTGGCACGACCTGAGCAGCGACGTGGTCGTCGGGCCGCCCTTCCGCTTTATCGCCGACCTGGGCGACCTGCGGAACTCGTTGGGCCTGCTGACGCCCGGCCAGTCGGGGCAGCCGGGCAGCAAACACTATGACGATCAGGTGGAGGCATGGTTCACCGGCGAGTACCACCCCATGCTATACGCCCGCGAGGACGTGGAGCGGGAGGCCGAGGCCAAGCTTCTCCTGGAGCCATAGTCTGCCGGCAATCGGAGCTACAACACGGCCTCAAGCGCCTCGACCAGCCGGGCGTTCTGCGCCTCGCTGCCTACCGAGATGCGGACAAAGTCGGGCAGGTCATAGTTGGTGCAGGGCCGCACGATGACGCCTCGTGCCAACAGTTGTTCTTGCACCTCCGCCGCCTGCGGGCCAATCTCGACCAGGACAAAGTTGCCGTACCCCTCGACATAGTGCAACCCCAGCCGGTTAAACTCGCCGTACAGAAATTGAAGCCCGGCGCGGTTGGCCGCCACCGACCTGTGGAGAAATTCCTCGTCCTCCAGAGCGGCGATGCCAGCGGCCTGGGCCAGCAGGTTGACGTTAAAGATCTCTTTGACCTGGTACAGCGGGGCCAGTATTTCGGGAGTGGAGATCGCATACCCCAGCCGCAGGCCAGCCAGGCCGTAGGCTTTAGAAAGGGTGCGAATGGTCAACACGTTGGGCCGACCCTCCCGAATGTACCGGAGCGAGTCCGGGTACTCGGCGGCGTCAACGTACTCGTAATACGCCTCGTCAAAGACCACCAGTACGTGGTCGGGGACCTGCCCCATAAAGGCCTCCACCTCGCCCGCCGTGACGATGGTCCCGGTTGGGTTGTTGGGATTGCAGACAAAGACGAGCCTGGTCCGGTCGGTGATCGCCCGCGCCATCGCTTCCAGATCCAGACGATAATCCTTCAGGGGCGTCTTGACCAGTGTTGCTCTCATGACGTGAGTGAAGCGGTCGTAGACAGGAAAAGACGAGCGGCTGACGATGACCTCGCCCTCCTCATCCAAATAGGCCAGGCAGAGCTGCGTGATGATGCCATCGGCCCCGTTGCCCACGATCACCTGTTCCAGTTCAAACCCCAACCGTCCCGCAATCGCCTGGCGCAGACTGTAGCTCTGCGCGTCAGGATAAAAATTCAACCGGGTAAGCGCCCGCTCTATGGCCGCCAGCGCCCTGGGGGAGGGGCCGAGGGGGTTCTCGTTGGAGGCCAGCTTGACCACGTCCGTGAGACCGTACTCCCGCTGCACCTCTTCGATGGGCTTGCCGGGCGCGTAGGGCCCCATCGCCGCCAGGCCACGCTGCGGTTCAATCTGCATCGTCATTAGCAAACTCCTCACGTTTCACGTTTGACGTTTCACGTTTTACGCTTTACGTATCACCCTCACGTCCCCCACCACCAACCCCTCCGAGAACAAGAACACCGGGTTAAGGTCTATCTCATCAATCTCGGGATAGCGGAAGGGGAGTTGGGAGAAGCTGACCAGCACGTCCGCCAAAGCGCCCAGGTCGCAGGGCTTTTGCCCGCGCACGCCCTCAAGCAGCGGGAAGGACTTGATCTCCCGAATCATTGCCTCGGCCTCGGCGCGATTGACCGGGGCCACGCGCAGGGCGACGTCGCGCCAGACCTCGGTGTAGACGCCGCCCAGTCCAAAGGCGACCACCGGCCCGAACTGGGGATCGCGCGAAAGCCCCAGCAGCACCTCCTGCCCGTCCCCACCGACCGCTGCGGTCGGCATCATCGGGTAGATGACCACGCCGCGCAGGTCCTTGCCCTCGGCGGCTTGTTTGATCCTCTCGAAAGCATCCCTCGCTGCCCGGTCATCGCCAATGTTCACGATCACCCCGCCCACGTCCGACTTGTGCACAATCTCGGGCGAGACGACCTTCATCACCACCGGATAGCCGATCTCGCGGCAGCCCCGCACCGCCTCGTCCTGGGTCGCCGCAAAGCGGAACTCGGGTACCGGGATGTCGTTCTCCCGCAGCCAGGCCATCGCCTCGGGTTCCAGCATCTGCTCCTCACCAGGCAACCGCTCTTGCTCGCCAAGAAACCAGGTTTTTTCCGCAAAACCTGGTTTCTGCTCATACGCTGCTACTCTCGCCAGCGCTGCCACAGCCCGCTCGCCAGTGCCAAAGTTGGGGATGCCGCGCTCTTCCAGGTAGGGAACCGCTTCGGCCACGATCTGCCGGGGTAGGAAAGCAGCCACTATCGGCGTGCCGCTCTGCTCCGCCGCATCGCAGACCCCGCGTGCCAGGGGCAGCGAGTCGAGATAGGCCGGAGCGATGTTCAGGGCCAGGATCGCGTCGTACTCATCCGCCACGGTCAGCAGCGTCTTGCGGTATCCCTCTTCCGTGCCTTCCACCGTCAGGTCGATGGGATTCTTGAACGCGCACTGTGGGGGCAGGAACTCGGCCAGTCTCTCTTTCGTCGCCGGGCCAGGCTCGACCACGTCCAACCCGACCTCCTCCGCCCGGTCGGCGGCCAGGACGCCCGGCCCGCCCGAGTTGGTCACGATGGCGACCCGTCGCCCCTGCAAACGTGGCACGTGGACGAAAGCCTTGCACAGGTCGAACATCTCCTCTATAGTGTGCACGCGAATCGCGCCACACTGCCGCAGGGCCGCGTCGTAGACAGCGTCGGCGCCGGCCAGCGAGCCGGTGTGCGAAAGCGTCGCCCGCCGGCCCGATCGAGTCCGGCCGGCCTTGATGACGACCACGGGCTTTTGGGCAGCGCACTCCCGCACCGCTTGCATAAACTCTCTCCCGCCCGATGCGCTCTCGATGTACAGCGCCACCACCCTGGTCTCGGCGTCGCCGGACAGGTAGCGCAAAAAATCAATCTCGTTCAGGTCGGCCCCGTTGCCGTAACTGACGAACTTGGAGATGCCCAGCCCGAACTCTTTGGCCCAGGCGGTCAGCACGCCCCCCACCGCGCCGCTCTGGGCAACGATGGCCACGCTCCCGGCCGGCGGGTGGGTCTCTAACGTGGGGTAGAGTTGGTGGGCGGTGTTGATGAGGCCAGCGCAGTTGGGACCGATGAAGCGGATCCTGTGTTGATCGGCCACCCGCTTGATTTCGGCCTCGCCCGCGTCGTTGCCGGCTTCGGAAAAGCCAGCCGTGATGACCACCGCCGCGCGGACGTCAGCTCGACCGCAATCCTCCAACACGGACGGCACCGTCGCGGGCGGCGAGACGACGACGATCACATCAACCGGCCGCTCAATCTCGGTCACAGACCCGTAGCCCGGCACGCCGAACGCGCCCTGTGCTTTGGGGTTGACGGCAAAGATGCGCTCGTAGCCGCCATCTAGCATCTGGCGGATCAGCTCCCAGCCAATTCTGCCTTCAGACGTGGAGCCGACGATGACGACGCCGCGCGGGTAAAAGAGGCTCTCGATACTCACCGTGGCTCGGCCTCCAGCCCCGCCTGGAACGCAAAACTGTTGCGCACGGCGCCCTTCTTCCAGCGGTTCTGGACCAGGCGCGCCACCTCGGATGAATCCAGCACCTCGCCCAGCCCTGTATGGCCCAGCGCCGCGCCGAGCACAAAGATGTTGGCTGGTACAGGAGCGCCTTCGTGGAGGGGCAGATTTGCGGGATCAAGATATTGCATCCTGCCCCCTGCCTCCTGCACCTGCCCCCGCACCTGCTCCAGTGTGGGATAATCCGCCTTGCCGGACGGATGTTGTCGACCGCTGCGGTCGGTGTTATACGCCATCACCGCCGCCGGCGCCCAGACGCGCCCAAACAGGACAAAGTCCCCTCCGGGCTTGATGAACCGCACCGCCTTGAGCGCTTCCGAGCGCTCCATCGCTATCACCAGGTCGGCCCCGTGTTCAGGGATGTTCGGCCCGACGGCCTCGCGGCCCAGTCGCAGCCGGGCTTTGACCGCCCCGCCCCGCTGGGCCATGCCTTTCGTGGGGTAGAAAATGACCGGAACGCTTTGCCGGGCGGCCGCTTCGGTGATTAGATTGCCAATGGTCAGAACTCCCTGACCGCCGACACCTACCAGGTAAACGTCGAACGTGAAACGTGAAACGTCAAACGTCAAGCGTGATTCGTGATTATTCATTTCGCTCACTCGCTGACCCTTCGGCTGTGCTCAGGACAGGTTCGCTGACTCGCTCAATCGCCCCAAACTTGCACACCTGCGCGCACAGGCCGCAGCCGTAACACTGGGCAGGGTCAATAATGATGCTCTTTTCTCCCAGCGTGATGGCCGGGCAGCCGGTGACGACGACGCATTGCTTGCACAGGGTACAGTTTTCGGGGATCACTTTGATCTTTCCCGCCTCGAGTCCCCGCCGCCGGGCCTGGATGGCGCACTCCTGGCGGGCGAGCACCACCTTGACTCCCGGCAATGTCAGACACTTTTGGATGATCCCGGTGGCCGCTTCTAACTCGAAGGGATCAATGACGAAAAAGTGCTCCACCCCCAGCGCGGGGATGAGCCTGGCGAGGTCCACCCTCTGGCTGCCGGGCGGCTGGAACGATTCGTCGGTGCCGGGGTTGACTTGCATGCCGGTCATGCTGGTCCAGCCGTTATCCATGACGATCAGCGTCATGGGGGCCTGGTGTTGGATGGCGTTGATCAGGCCGGGGATGCCGCCGTGAAAAAAAGTGGAATCGCCGATGGTGGCGACGACGGGCGTCTGGATGCCAGCGTGGACGTACCCCTGGGCCAGGCTGACGCTGGTGCCCATCGAGACCTCGTTCCAGACGGTGTGGAACGGCGGGTTCATTCCCAGGATGGTGCAGCCGATGTCGCCCGTTACCATCACCTCGTCTTTCTTGAGTTTCAGCCTCTTGAGGGCCTGGTTGATCGCCATGAACGTCCCCCGGTGAGGGCAGCCCGCGCAGACGGTGATGGGGCGCGCGGCCGCCAGTTCTTCTGCCGCATCAGAGACTAGGTTTCTTTCAGGAAACCTGGTCTCTCCCTGGCCCAGCGCCTCGCCGATGCCCTGTATCACCTGCCGCACGCCGTACTCGCCGATCCGGTCAAAGGTGCCATCCAGTTTGCCGATGATACGCCCCTCGAAACCGAGCCGCTGCGCTTCGACGTAAATGCTCTTCTCCAGATGCGGCTCCAATTCCTCCAGCACCAGGATCGTGCCGCAGTGACGCAGCAGCGCCCGCACCTCCTCCGCCGGAAACGGGTGGGTCGCCACGACGCGCAGCACGGAAACCGTCGCTTCGCTTACAGCAAAAACCTGGTTTCTCTCCAAAATCTCGAACCCTTCCTCCAGGTAAGCAGCCGCCATCCCCGACGCGATGATCCCCAGTCCGCCTGATGGAGAAACCAGATCGAGTTCGTTCAGTCTCATCTCGCGGATGGCCTGCCCCGCCTCCTCCAGCCGGGCGATCACGTCGCGGTGCTGGTCCATACAGATGGCCGAACCCGCCTTGGTGTATCTGGCAATGTCTCGTTCCAGGACCACGTCGCGCTTGGCGGGCGGCGCCGGCTCCTCGATCTCCACCGCGGCGTGGGCGTTGGAGATGCCCGCCACCAGCCGGACAAAGACAGGGCTGCCGGCCTGTTCGGAGAGATCAAAGGCGACCTGGATCAGCTTGTACGTCTCGGCTACCGAGGCGGGCTCCAGCATCGGCAGGTCGAACATGGCGGCGTAGAGGCGCGAATCCTGCTCGCACATTCCCGCGCTGACGCCCGAATCGTCCGCCACATAGATCACCAGACCGCCGTTGACGCCAGAGTAGGCGATGGAATAGATGGCGTCCGAAGCGACGTTGAGACCAGACATTTTCATCGTGCACAGCGCCCGCTGGCCGGCCCAGGCGGCGCCAGCCGCAATCTCAAAGGCGACCTTCTCGTTGGCGCCCCACTCGACGTGCCGGTCGTCGCCCAGGCTCATCCTCAGGAGGCTGCCCAGCGCCCCCGACGAGGGCGTGCCAGGGTAGCCAGCGGCGACCTTGACCCCGGCCCGCAGCGCGCCCAGGACGAGAGCTTCATTTCCGGTTACGATTCTCTTCCCCAATCCACACCCTCCTATATTCAGCCACCCTCCGCAGGTTAGAAACCGGCGGGAGGGTCACTCGACGATGCCAAGTTTGGTTCATAGTTAGCCACGGAGCGCGAGCGGAGTGGCGTTTGCGCCGTTTATGACGGGCACTCCACTTCGTTTCGTGCCTTACTACGAACACTAACCCACCGTTTGATGGAAGTTAACATTGTCGAGGTAATATCAAGTCGTCAGCGGATCCACCCGCGATTCGAGCGTGGGCAGGAACTGCGCCCGCCCCGGCCCGGCCACGATCTCTCCCCGCCACAGGACGCGCTGCCCTCGTTGGAAGGACATCTCCGGCCAGCCCAGCACGGTGCGCCCCTCGTACAGCGTGTACCCGGCGTTGGAATGTTGGTTCTCGGCGCGGATAGTGAACGTGCGGGTGGGGTCAAAGACCACCAGGTCGGCGTCGGAGCCAATGGCGATGGTGCCTTTCTTGGGATAGAGCCCAAAGATGCGGGCCGGGTTCTCACACAGCACCTGCACCAAACGCACCACGCTGATGCGCCCCGTGTTCACGCCGCCGTCATAGACCAGCGGGAGCAGCGTCTCGATCTGGGGAGCGCCAAATGGCTGCTCGATAAAGTCGCCGTTCACGTCCTTGCGTTTCGGCGCGTGGTCGGTGGCGACTGTCTGGATCACACCCTCGGCCAGCGCGTCCCACAGCCCGGCCCGATCCTCGGCAGTGCGGATGGGCGGGCCGATCTTGGCCAAGGCTCCGCGCTCTTCAAGTATGTCTTTGGTCAGCGTGAGGTATTGAGGGCAGGTCTCGGCATAGACCGGCAGCCCCGCCTCCTGCGCGTCGCGGATGTGGCGGATGGCGCGGGCGGTCGTGTTGTGCGCAATGTAGAGCGGGCACCCCATCACCTCGGCCATGCGGATGGCGCGGAAGACGGCCTCCTCCTCCATCGCCGCCGGGCGGGTGACGTTGTAGTATCTGGCCGAAGCATCAGGCCGCGTGAGATATTTGTCCTCCAGGTAGTCAATCGCGCCGCCGTTCTCGGCATGGACCATCGCCATACCGCCCAGGCCGGCCAGTATGTCCATCGCTCTGACCAGGTGGTAGTCGTCGGTGGTCCACCCTTGTTTGACGTAGGGCATAAAGAACTTGAAAGTGCGGACCCCCATCTCGAACACCTGGGGCACGTCCTGCAACTGCCTGGGAGCCTCGAACATCCCCCCGTGCAGGCCAAAGTCGAGCAGCGAGTTCGCCAGCCCGTCCGCCAGCATCTCTTCGACCTTTTGCAGCAGGCTGTCGCCGGTGCGGGCGTAGGCATAGTGCAAGAGCGTGGTCGTGCCGCCGTAGGCCGCGACGCGCGAGCAATCCTCCACGCTGTCCAGATAAACAGGGTGGACGTGCACGTCAATGATGCCAGGGAAGACGTACCGGCCGCTGGCGTCCACCACCTCGCGGGCCGCCTCGCGGGGCAGGTCTGGCTCGACGGCGGCGATGATTTCGCCCTGCACGCCCACGTCGGCGCGGCGGATGTGCTCCCCAGTGACGACCGTGCCGCCGGTCAAGAGTAGATCAAATTGTTGTTCCATAGCTTGCTCTCCTCACATTTAGGACGCGAGGCGCTTTTGCAAGCACAGCGGCAAGCGCATCGCATCCTGCAATTACGGCAGCATCAGCGCTTTTGTGTACTTTCCGACAAAGCGCGGATTGGTGGTCAGCTCGACGTACTCCACCCGGCGAGCGATCTCCTCCGCCTGCTCGCGGCAGCGGCGCGAAAGCAACGTCAGCTTGGCCCCCATTCCGGCCGCGTTGCCCACCTGCGTGAATCGCTCGCGCTCCAGCGGCGGGAACATGCCCACCGCCAGCGCACTCTCCACGTCCAGGTAGGTGCCAAAGGCTCCCGCCACCACAACCTGCTCCACCTGCTCCGCTTTCAACCCGGCCTCGTCCAGCAATACCTCTATCCCAGCGCGAATGGCGGCCTTGGCCAGTTGAATCTCGTTGATGTCCTTGCGGGTGACGGTGATGTCACGCGCCGCGGAGCGCTCGCCGGCCGGCACGAGCAGGAACTCGATCCCCCTACCATCCCCACGAACGCGAGGATGGTTCTCTGGCTGCATCGCGCCGTTGGCCCGCAACACGCCGGCCCGACGCAGTTCGGCCACGACGTCCAGGATGCCAGAGCCGCAGATGCCCACCGGCGGCGCGCCGTCAATCGTCTGGTACTTGATCCGCCCATCCACGAGCCGCACCCGCTCAATAGCGCCCGGCGCGGCCCGCATACCGTCGTGGATGTGGGCCCCCTCGAAGGCCGGGCCGGAGGCGCAAGAACAGCTCAACAGCCGCCCCTCGACTGCCAGGCTGATCTCGGTATTGGTGCCAATGTCCAGGCCCACGGTGATGGCGTCCGTATCGTAGATGGATGTCGCCAGGAGCATGGCTACGTGGTCCGCGCCAACGAATCCGGCAATGTTGGGCAAGAGGTGCACGCTGGCGCCGGGGGAGAGGCTCAACCCCAAATCGCGCGCCTTGACGTCGTAAGAATAGGCCATGACCGCCACGTAAGGAGCCAGTCCCAGCGAGTCCGTTGGCAGCCCAAGCGCCATGTGGTGCATACAGGTGTTACCCACCAGCACTGCCTCGACGATCTCTTCGCTCCCGTGTCCGATTTGGGCGCACAACTCGCCGGTCAGGCCGTTCAGTCCATCGGCGAGCGCGCTCTGGAGTTCCCGCGCCCGATCCTGGCCTTTCATCGCATAGGTGATGCGGGCCATCACGTCCTCACCGTAGGCGATCTGGGGGTTCATCACGCCGGCCGAGCCTAACGTCTCGCCGCTCGCCAGGTCCACCAGGTAAGCGGCCACCTTGGTCGTGCCAATATCTACCGCCAGCCCCAGCGGTGAAACGTCGGACGGCGCGACGGCCAGGAGCTCGTCTCCCTTGATGACTGTGCGAACGCGCCACTCGTTCTCGCGCAGCAGGGCGGGAAGCTGGCGCAACACCTCGTGATCGCATCGCTCAACGGCGACATCGTGCTGCTGGGCAAGGGCCTCGCGCAAGCGTGTGGCGTCGGCCCGCAGGTCGTCCAGGCTGGCTGGAACCAGGGTCACGTCCAAGCTGCGCGCGGCGGGGTCGAGTTCGACCGACCGCTCGCGCCCTTCGACCTGCGCCCGCTGCGGAGCGGTGATGGAATCCGGCGGCACATCCACCCGCACGTCGCCCCACACGCGAACCTGGCAGGCCAGCCGCAGCCCCTCGGTCACACTCTCGCGCTCGGCCTCGGTGGGGGGAGAGACTTCCCCGGCGACGACGCGCACGCGGCAGGTCCCGCAAGCGCCCGTGCCGCCGCAGAGGGCGTTCAAGCCCACGCCGGCCTGGCGGGCGGCCTCCAGCAACGTCACACCAGAAGCGACGCGCGCCCGGCGGCCCAGGGGTTCAAAGTCTACGATGAGTTCAGCGGCCATAGAGTCTCTTCTCCCTTACAGGGTTGCGTGCAGTAATCCCCGCTTTGAAGCCGCACCGCCGTAAAACAGACGGTGCTGGCTAGTTTTTTCCTAGCATCGGCTCTTTTAGGCCGATGCACCCAAGCTAGAATTGCCAAAACGGGAATTGCTGGGTTGCGTGGAGGGGTAAGCGCGTCCCGCCCTCCCAGAAGCAACTCTAGCGCGCCAAAATGATGCTCCTCATCAAGCCAGCAATTCTCATTTTATCGGATTCGAGGCTTCAGCCGGTGCTTTTTGACGTTCCAAATCCGGCTGAAGCCTCCAATTCCAGGGCCGCGCGCGCTTCCTCGGCTCACTCGTACCGCAGCGCGTCAATCGGGTTCAGGAGCGAGGCCCGCCTGGCCGGGTAGATACCAAAGAAGAGGCCCACGGCCGCCGAAAAGGTCGTCGCCAGCACCACCGCCTGCGGCGTGACGACAGAACGGAAATCGTCAATCAGCGCCGAGACAATGCTCGCCCCCAGCGCCCCCAGGCCAATACCCAGGAGGCCGCCGATCAGCGAGAGCATCATCGCCTCGACGAGAAACTGCCACAGGATGTCGCGCCGCCGCGCGCCCACCGCCTTGCGCAGCCCGATCTCGCGCGTGCGCTCCGTCACCGAGACCAGCATTATGTTCATGATCCCGATGCCGCCCACCAGCAGGCTGATGCCAGCGATAGCGCCCAAGAAGGTCGTCAGTACCCCCGTGATCTGGCCAAAGACGCTGATGATATCGGCCTGGCTGATGATGGAGAAATCATCCTCGTCGCTGAAATCAATATCGTGCCGCTCGCGCAGGATGACGGCGACCTGTTCCGAGGCCGCCTCGATGCGATCCTCACTCACCGCCTGGATCATGATAGCAGAGACCATATACTCACCAGAGCGGCTACGAGATGGGAACAGGCGCGTCTGAGCGGTCGTTAGGGGCACCAAAACAGTGCTGTCCTGGTCGTTCATCCCCGAGCCGCCTTTTTCCTCCAGCACGCCGATGACGTGGAAGGGAATCCCGTTGATCTTTACCGTCTGCTCCAGCGGATATGGGTTATCGGGGAAAAGCTCCTCGACGACGGACTTGCCCAAGAGGGCGACCCGCGCGCGGCTATTCATATTCTCCTGGTCAATGAACACACCTACCTCCGGGAGCCAGTTGCGCACCTCGGAAAAATCGGGCGTGACGCCCTCCACCTGAACGAACGTATCGCGCTTGCCCGTGGCGACAATAGCCATCTGCATCACTTCCGGCGAGACGGCGGCCACGTCTGGAGCCCGCACTGGGTCGCGCAGAGCCTCAACGTCCCCGCTGGTCAACTCGGCGGTACTATTCCCCGTACCAGGCGGCCCCGATTGCTCCTCCATCGAACCAGGTATGACGAAGAGCAAGTTAGAGCCGATGCCCTGGAACCGCTCTTCGATGTAAACCGAGACCCCCTCGCCCGCCGACATCAGTGTGATGACCGCGCCGACGCCGATGATGATCCCCAGCATGGTGAGGACAGCCCGCAATTTGTTGGCCGTCAGGGCGCGCAGGGCCAGGCGCACACTCTCCAGAATACTCACTCTTCCCCTCCTGCCACAGCTACCAGCGGCTCTGCCACTATCTCATTGTGGGTAATAAGCCCATCGTACAGATGTATGACCCGCTCAGTGTGCTCCGCGATCTTGGGGTCGTGCGTCACCAACACCACCGTGATGCCCTGATACCGATTGAGCCACTGCAAGATGGACATGATCTCGGCCCCTGACTTGCTGTCCAGGTTCCCCGTCGGCTCGTCGGCCAGGATGATGGCCGGGTCGTTGACCAGCGCCCGCGCAATCGCCACCCGTTGCTGCTGGCCGCCGGAAAGCTCGTTCGGCGTGTGTTCCATCCGCTCCGCCAGCCCCACCGACTCTAAGGCCCGCCGCGCCTTCTCCCGCCGCTTTGCCCCCCCCACCCCGGCATAGACCAGCGGCAGCATCACGTTCTCCAGCGCCGTCGTGCGCGCCAGCAGGTTAAAGGTCTGGAACACAAAGCCGATCTTGCGGTTGCGAATCTGCGCCAGTTGATCGTCGTCTAAATGGCTGACGTCTTTCCCCTCCACCAGGTACGTGCCCGACGTAGGCTGATCAAGGCAGCCCACGATGTTCATCATGGTGGACTTGCCAGAGCCAGAGGGTCCCATAATAGACACGATCTCCCCTGCCTCTATCTCTAGCGAGACGCCGCGCAGGGCGCGCACTTCAACCTCGCCCATCTGGTATATTTTGGTGATGTCGCATAGTTCAATTACCGAAGACGTCATAGTTGATCCTCGTAATGCGTGGTCTACCGAGCGCCAAACCGAAAAGCAGACTCTTCCACCCAGACGGCCACGTCACCCTCGGAGAGGCCGGAGAGCACTTGGGCAACACCCTGGTGACGCACGCCCAGCTCCACGTCCGTCCGCACGATCTCTCCTTCCACCTGCTGGTTCACGTAGGTCTGGCCTGTATAACTGTCCACCCGCACCACCCAGGTAGGGATCAGCAACACGTCGCTCAGTTCCTCCACCACGATGGTCACGTTGGCCGTCATATCGGCGCGAATGGGCGCAGTGGTGGGGTCCAGCTCAACGACGACGTCGTAGTAAACCACGCCATCCCGAATCCTGGCCGCCGGCGCGACCCGCTCAACGCTACCAACGACGACAACGTCCGGGAGCGCGTCCAACGTCACCTGGGCGGCTTGCCCCGGAGCCAGGCGACCCACGTCCATCTCATCCACACCGAGCGTTATATGAAAACCGGAAACATCGAGCAAGGTGACGGCGGGTAACTGGGCTGGCGCCATCTCGTTGACGGTGGCATTGACCTGGGCCACGACGCCAGCGAAGGGAGCGCGCAGGGTGGCCTCGGCCAACAGTAACTCGGCCGATTCCAGCGCAGCCCGCGCCTGTTCCACTCCCGCTTCGGCGGCCGCGATCTGTCCCTCGGTCGCGCCGTTCAGCAGCAGCTCTAGTTGAGCCTGGGCCGCGTCTCGCTGGGCGGCGGCAGCCCAGACGTTGGCCTGGGAGAGGCGCAGCTCGTCAGCGCCCGCTCCGGCCAAAGTCTCTTCCAGGCTCGCCTGGGCCGCGGCCAGGGCCACGTCGGCGGCGTTCAGGTTGTAGCGCGCCTGCTCCTCCGGCACGCCCAGCGCGGGGCAGATGTTGCGCTTTTTCCCGCCCCACGAGAACTCGAAGCATTTCATCGTCATGTCGTGCGCGTCCTGGGCACTCTTTTGCTGGGTGATGGCCGAGGCGAGTTCGGCTTCGGCGGCCGCGATCTGCGCGTCGCCGGGGCCGCCGGCGAGTTGGTCCAGATTGGCGGACGCGGCGCTCGCTTGCGCTTCTAGAGCGCGCAGGTTGGCCTCCGCCGCCGCGATCTCCTCCGGCCTGGCCCCGCGAGTCAGTTGGGCCAGTTGCGCCTCGGCCGAAGCCAGCGCCGCCTGGGCCTGCTGCACCTGTAACGCCAACCGCTCGCTATCCAGCCGCGCCAGCGCGTCGCCAGCCTCGACCAGATCCCCCATCTCCACCAACACCTCTGCGACCCGGCCGGTGGATTGGAAGAACAGGTCCACGCGAGCCTGCGGTTCAATGTTGCCGCTGGCCGAGACTGCCACCAGCATCGCGCCGCGCTCGACGACGGCAGAGCGACTTTCGTCCTCAGTCTGTTCCGCCTGTCGCGGACGCCAGACAAACGCATAACCAAGCGTCGCTGCAACCACGATGACGGCGGCGACCAAGACCACGTACCACGTTGTACGTTTCATCGTTTTCTCCCGACTACTGCCCCATACCGAGGAGGCCCGATCCCTGAACCCATACCACCTCGTCCCCTTCAGCGAGACCGCTGAGCAGTTGAACAACTCCCGCGTGCCGCACGCCCAACTCTACGTCGGTGCGCACAATTTCTCCACCCACCCGCCGGTCTACGTAGGTCTGGCCCGTGTCATCGTCCACGCGCACCACCCAGGTGGGCAGCAGCAACACGTCACCTAGCTCCTCCACTACGACGGTCGCATTGGCCGTCATGTCGGCGCGGATGGGCGCAGTGGTGGGGTCCAGTTCGATGACGACCTGGTAGTAAACCACGCCCCCCGATATCGTGGCCGCCGGCGCGATCCGTTCGACGCTGCCGGTGACCACCGATTGCTCCAATCCTTTAGCCTCAAGGAGTGCATCCAGCGTCACCTCCACTGCCTGCCCCGGCGACAAGCTCCCCACGTCCATCTCGTCCACGCTGACGGTGAGGCGAAAGCGGGAAGGGTCAATGAGCGTGACGGCCGGCAGCGCGGCCGAGTCCATCTCGCCTTCCGTGACGTTGACGGCCGCCACGAGGCCATCGAAAGGGGCGCGCAACGTGGCGCGTTCTAGCGCCAGCTCGGCCAGCGCCAGCGCGGCCCGCGCCTGCTCCACCTGCGCCTCGACGTCGGTCACCTGCTCCGAGACTGCGCCCGCCAGGAGCAGATCGAGTTGGGCCTGGACCGCGTCCCGTTGCGCCTGGGCGGCGACGACGTTGAACTGGGCGGCGCGAATCGCGTCGGCGTCCGCCCCGGCCTGCACCTCTTCGAGTTGGGCCTGGGCCGCGGTCAGGTTCTTTTCGGCGGCGTAGAGGTCATAGCGGGCCTGCTCTTTCCCGGCCTCGTTGTACTCTTCCCTCATCTCCATATCGTAGGCGATCTGGGCCGCTTTCCACTGTAGCTCGGCCGCAGCGACCTGGGCCTCGACTGCGCCAACCTGCGCGTCGTCAGGGCCGGTCGCGAGTTGGCTGTAGCTGGCGGCGGCCGCGCTCACGTTCGCCTCCGCCGCGCGCACGTTCGCCTCCGCCGATGCAATCTCCTCCGGCCGGGCGCCATCTTGGAGTTGAACCAGTTGCGCCTCGGCCATAGCGAGAGCCGCTTCGGCCTGCCGCACCTGCAACTCCAACTGGGCAGTGTCCAGCCGCGCCAGGACGTCCCCCACCGCGACTCTATCCCCCACCGCCACCGCCACCTCGACGACCTCGCCCGGCGACTCGAAGGACAGAGCCGCGCGGGCCTGGGGTTCGATGCCGCCGCTGGCCGAGATTGCCACGAGCATCGCTCCCCGCTCCACGACTACGGAGCGGGTTTCTAGTTGCTCCAACTGCCGCGCCTGTCGGGCTCGCCACACGACACCGCCAACCAGCGCAACGACAACGAGAATCCCCAGGATCACGTAAATCCTAGTTCGTTTCATCGTTCATCCATCTCCAATTGTGACCCAAGTTCAAATATGACCAGGGTCATATTATAGGCAATGTGAGGTAATTGTCAAGCAAGAGGGCAGAGGGCAAGGGGGCAGGTGGTTCAGATGACCGTTCCAGCGGGAATGACGGCGTTCTTGGGCACGACGACGACGCCATCCCGAATGACATAGTTTTCGGGTTCTATCATCTCTTCATCGGGCGCGTGGGGGCGAATGACGACCCCCTCTCCGATGCGCGCGTTCTTGTCAATGATGGCCCGCTCGATAGTGCAACCGCGCCCAATGCCCACGTCGGGCCGGTTCAACCGACGGTTCTCTGCCCTGCGTTCGGGCGTCTCGAAAAAGTCGGCCCCCATCATCACCGCCTGTGTGATCCGCACGTCCGGCCCAATGATGCTGCGTAAGCCGATCACCGATTCGCGGATGTCCGCGTCCTGGATCAGGCATCCTTCGGCCAGCACCGTCCGTTCCAGATCACAGCCATCAGTGCGCGAGGAAGGCAGGAAGCGAGGGCGAGTGTAGATGGGATGGTCGGGGTCGTAGAAATCAAAGGGCGGATCGGGGAGCGTGAGGGCCAGGTTAGCCTCGTAAAAGGCTTGAATGGTGCCGATGTCGGCCCAGTAGCCATCGAAAGAAAAGGCGTACACGCGCAGGTTCTCAATAGCGGCTGGGATGATCTGCTTGCCAAAGTCCTCGGCGTCCGATTCTTCCAGCACCTGCCGCAGCACGTCCTGGCGAAAGATGTAGATGCCCATCGAGGCCAGGTAGGGTTTATCGGTATCCGGGAGGCTCTCCAGGCCATCCAATGCATCGGGCCGAGGTTTTTCGTGGAAGAGGGTGACGCGCCCGTCTTGCTCGGTCTTGAGTATGCCAAAGCGAGAAGCATCGGCGCCGGCCACCGGCTGCACGGCGATGGTGACGTCGGCCCGCGTCTCGCGGTGCAACTTGGCAAAGCCGGCATAGTCCATGCGGTAGAGATGATCTCCGGAGAGGATCATGACGTCATCTACGCGGGCGTGGGTGAAGCGCGACAGTTGCTTGCGCGCCGCGTCCGCCGTGCCCTGGTACCAGTCCATACCACTGGGGGTCTCCTCGGCCGCCAGGATGTACACGAACCCGTCGGAAAAGAGGTCGAACTTGTAGGTCTGGTAGATGTGGCGGTGGAGCGAGGCGGAGAGGAATTGAGTCAACACATAGATCTTGTGAACTCCAGAGTTGAGGCAGTTGCTGATCGGGATGTCAATCAGGCGGTATTTGCCGCCAATCGGCACGGCCGGCTTGGCCCGCAGCCTGGTGAGCGGGTAGAGGCGCGTCCCTTGTCCACCACCCAGAATCACGGCCAGTATGTCTTGCATCGCTTCACTCCTTTCCCAACACTCCAAGTGGGCTGCACATTCCGCACAGAGGCGCGGGAGGGGGGCAGGCCAGCGTAAAACAGAGATGGGGACTGTCTACATCTCTAGTTGAAATCTGATGGTATTATACCGTGCCGCCAGACAAGCTGCAAGTTTGCATCGCGCGAGGGGTTCAAGCAGCAGCCGTCAACTGCCCAGCCTCCTCCTACCGCCTACTCCCCACGTCATTGGACGCAGGCGCGCTGGCAACAACTGCGCGAGCGTGCCCCACTCTTGCGGCGTGAGGGCGCGCAGGAGGATCAGCGCCGCCAGGTAAACGAGGGCGCAGACCAGAGCCGCCAGCGGGCGGCCAAGAGGGGCCAACGTCCAGGCCGTCGCTCCCATCACCAGCCCGGACAGCGCGGCCCGGCCCAACGTCCGTCCCCATCCCAACGGCCCCAAATGACGGCGCAGGTCGGCGTAGAACAGCAGTACCAGCAGCAGTTCCCCGCCAAAGATGATCCAGGCCGACGCGAGGTAGCCAAAGCGACCCACAAACAATAGATTCGCCGCCACCGCAAAGATCACGCGCGCGCCGGAGGCCAGCAGTACGTAACGCTGGCGGTCGAGGGCGATGAGCACATAGTTGGTCAGGCTGTTCAGCCAGCCAAAGATGATGGACCAGATCAATATCTGCAAAGCCACTGCGCCGTGAGGCAAAAATCGCTCGCCGCTGAGCAAGCCTACCAGGGGCGTCGCCAGCAACGTGACGAGCACGGCCGCCGGCAGCGCGATCATCGTCAGCAGTTTGACGGACAAGCGATAAGACCGGCGTAGCCCAGACCGATCCTGGGCCGCTTGGCGCGACATCAACGGGAAGACGGCAAAGGTAAAGATGGAGGGGATGAGATTGAGCGCGTCCACCCACTTGCGCGCGGCGTCGTACCAACCTGCCACCTCGTCTCCTTGCCAGAACTGCAAGAGCACGCCGTTGACACCGGTGAAGAGCATTTGCAAGAGCAGCGAGGCCATCAGCGGCCAACTCGTGATCAGCATCTCTCGCAGCAAGGGCCACGAAAGGCGGCGCCGCTCCGGCGGCAGATTGGCCCAGATCAGTCTCTGCGCCAGGACTGCCAGGATCGTCATCGTCGCCAGGTTGGTCAGAATGGAGGCTCCCGCCAACCCGACGATCCCCAGCCCACCCACCAGCGCCAGCACACCCAAGGTGACTTTGACGATGGTGGTCACGGTCTGAACGGCAGCCGGATATTCGTGTTTCTCGCAGCCACGGAAGAGGCCGGTCAGGTTGTTGGATATAGTGCCCGGCAACAGGCCGGCGTAGAGCAGGGCTACCGCCCAGACCGTTTCGACCGCCAGGGGCTCGCCCAGGGCCTGTCGCCCGGCCAGAAAGCCAATCAGCGCCGGTATCACCGCCAGGAAGAGCAACAGGCGCAAAGCGGTCGTATTGGCAAAGAGCCGCCGCGCGTTAACCTGGTCGCGGGCCACCTCGCGCATCAGGTACATTTCTAGCCCAAAGTTGGCGACGATGTCGAACCAGCCGTAGACGATGGCGGCGGTGAAATAGCGCCCAGTGCCGACCGGGCCCAGGATGCGGGCCATCAGCGCGGCGAAGGACATGTCGAGCACCCGATTGAAGAGATTGAGCACGATGGGGGCGATAGAGTTCTTGGCCACGCGCCGGACGGCGCTGGCGTCGTCCTCCTCGCGGTAGAAAAAGCGCCACAGGTACAGTCCGGTCAGGAAGAGCAGCACCATCGCGGCGATAAAGCTGACAAAGGCGCCGATCTTGACGCTATCGGGGGTATACTTGAAGCGCACTGTCCACGCGCCCGGCTCTTCCAATAGAACGGTTCGAAAAGCGCCGTTCGCCCGGTAAATGCGCGTTTCCTCCTCGGCATCCTCGCCCGTTCCCCGTGGGCGCACGAACGCCTTCCAACCGGGGAAATAAGAGTCGGCCAGCACCAGCCAACCGGGCTCGTCAATCTGGACGTCAACTTGGACCTCGTTGATGGCGTAGCGCACCACATTCTGTGCTGCGGCGGTCGCCGGCTGCGTGATGTAGGAATCGAGCGGGTACGCGCCAGAGTCGAGAATGACATAGTTGCGCGGGTCGTGGTCCTGCACCAGGCCCGCCAGGTCGTCAGTCTCCAGCGCCGCCAGAAGCGGCATCGTGTAGGCCCGAGGCATCACGGCCAGATTCTCGTACACCCGCACCGCGTCGTCCTGGTAGACCAGGCGGTACTTGGGGTTGGGGATCTCGACCTCGGTGACGACGTACTTGACGTTGAGTAGGTCGGTGAGGGGGCTATCGAGGCTCGACCAGTGGTGGAAAGAGGCGATGCGGTTGTACTGGGTCTCCTCCTGCGGCTCGATGAGGGCCATATAGTCGCGATATTGGCCGGTAAAGAGCGAGTCGTAGCCGTCCACTGCCTGTAGGCCATAGAACATGCCTACGTTGGCGTTCATCGTCTTGGTGGTACCGGGCGGGGTAAAAGTGGCGTAACGCCAGAGCGAGGCATCCCGCCGCAGGAACTCGACCACCGGCGGGACATAGTCCAGCAACGCCGGGTCTACGGCCGGGGCAAAGCCCGCGCCGAAGGCAACGAAATCCAGCACCAGCAGTCCCACCGCCAGGAGCTCCCACACGGGCCTGCCCTGAGTGTGGTCGAAGGGGCGGCGGCGCAGGTAGATGGGGCAGCGGCTCACGCGCAGGACGATGCCGCTTCCCGCCAGCAGCAGCCCAAAGAGCGCCACCCACTTGAACTCGTAGGAATAGAAAGCGCGATGGTCGGGAAAAGCGGCGGGAGCCTTGGCCAGCGAAAGGAAAACCCGTTCCACCAACGGCTCGATTCGGGCGAAAAAGATACGGCTGAGGAGCAATCCAACCAGCGTCACCGCTCCACCCCAAAAGGCAAGCGCGGCGCTCCAGGCCACCGGCGAGGGAGAAGTAGCGAGCAAAAGAAGGTTGGAGATTGGAGATCGGGGATTGGGGTCAGCGTGTCGCGCGTCGCGTGTCGCGTGTTGCGTCCTGCTCCTCTGCACGGCCTCAACGCCAAAGCCCGCCAGAACTGCGACCGAGAGCGAGAGCGGAAAGACCCAGCGGAAAGGGGAGTGAGATTGCTCGATCCCCGGCAGCACGTAGACGAGGGCATAGAGCGGCGTGCCGAAAATGCAACCGAGTGAAAAGATGGAGAGGAGGGTAAAGAATGGGGTGGCGTGAAACGTGAAACGTGAAAGGTGAGACGTGAGGCGCGAGACACGAGGGGCGAGCCAGTGGAGGATTGCGATGAGCGCCAGGAATAGCGGCAGCAAGCCCAGGTAAGCCGCGCCTTCGACATAGTTCTTCATCCCCCAGTCAATATACTGTCCATCGGGGAACGCCTGCGCCCCCGTCCAGTGCCCGGAGAAAAGGTCAAAGTAGCCGTGATGGGCCGGATTGCCAAAGAAATTGGGGATACCAAAGGCGATCAGCCGCCGGGGAGGATAGGCCCAGCCCCGCACCTGCTCGAGACTCGCCGCCGCCTCCCCGCTGCGAAAGCTGCCGCTGACCACTTCGTAGAGCGGCGCGAACTGGACCGCTCCCAGCGCCAGGCCCAGCGCGAGCATCAAGGCCAGCCACATCACCGCCCGGCTGGAAGCAGCAACCCGTTCACTGGTGCGCCAATGGGCCGATTCACTGACTCGCTGATTCGCAAATTTGCCGATCAGCCGCCACAACGCATAGGCTCCCATCACCAGCAGCGTGAAATAGGTGTTCTCGACGTGCCCGGCCAACACCTGGCAGCCCAGGCCCAACGATCCCAGCAACACCCAGGGCAACGTCGCCGGCCCTTGGCCCAAAATGGGCCGCTGCTGCAGAACCAACTCGACCATGGCCAGGATAAAGGGCAGCCACGAGGCCCCGGCGACTATCATCGGATGAGGAACCGACGACACGAGCATAAAGCCGCTGAACTGAAAGGTGATGCCGGCGATCAGTCCCGCCAGCCGGCGGACGCCCAACACGCGGGCGAACAGGTACGCAAACATCCCCGCCAGGCCCAATTGCAGCCAGGCAAAGACGCCATAGGCCCGCCACAGGGAAAGGACGTAAAATACGACGCTCAGGGGATAGAGCGCCGAGTGTTGGCCGTTGGCCAGGAAGGGATGACCGGCAAAGATGTAGGGGTCCCAAAGCGGCAGTTCCCCATCGCGGGCCGCCTCCACGATAAAGTTTTTCCAGGCATAGTTCTCCAGGATGAGGTCGGCGACCAGGTGATTGTGGGGAAAAGCCACTCCCAGATCGGCGGCTGCCGCCCGGTACGGCTCGAACGAGAAAAATCCGTCGGCCGGCAGGAGCGTCCGGGAACCCAGCGCCACTGGCGCAAACAGCAGCAGGGGCAGCAGGAACAGAATAACGATGATGCCCAGTTCAGGCAGCAAGCCATCCAGTTTGCGGCGGATCATACGGCCAACCGGTCGCTCGGCCGCAGGCGGCGATGGCGCCATCGCACCTCCCACACCCGCAGCGCCGCTTCGATCTTGACCGGGATCGTCATCTTGGACTGACCGATGCGGCGATCCTCAAAATAGATGGGAATTTCCAGCGCGCGGTAGCCCAGCCGCTCGGCCACGTAGGCCATCTCGACCTGGAAGACATAGCCCTGCGAGTGAATGGAATCGAGGTCTATACCCAAAAGCGTCTCACGGCGCCAGCACTTGAAACCGGCGGTGGCGTCCCTGACCTGGCAGCCCAAGATCAGACGGGTATAGATACTGTTGGCCCACCAGGAAAGCAGCCAGCGTCCAAACTCCCACTCCTCGTCCGTCTTTCCTCCCTGGACGTAGCGGGAGCCTACGACCAAGTCATAGTCTGAGACATGTTCCAGGAATTGAGGGATGTACTTGGGGGAGTGGGAAAAGTCACAGTCCATCTGGACGATAAAATCGGCGCCGCGCTCCAGGGCCCAGCGGAATCCATCTACGTAGGCCAGGCCCAGGCCGCGCGGGCCTGTACGGTGCAACACGTGTAGCCGGTCTTGGCGGCGAGCCGCCAGATCGTCGGCGAGGCGGCCGGTACCGTCCGGTGACTCGTCGTCCACGATCAATATATCCAGGCCGGGAATGCCCAGAGCTAACAACGCTTCGGTCATAGGCGCGACGTTTTCGGCCTCGTTATAAGTGGGGATGACGACCGTTAGTTTCACCGCAACACCTCACCTGCATCAAAATCCCCGGCCAGAGAGTGCGGGTCACAGCTCTGCCAGCCGGGGTTATGCTCGTACAAGTCCAGCTATTTCACGCTCTTGACCTCGACGAGAGCTTGCTTCAAATCAGTCAAATGGTCAAACGAGCGCGCCGACGGCTCGAGTATCCCTATGGCAAAGTCTAAATTCGGCACTTGGGATGCACCACCTGCTCGCTTGGCGTCCCAATCTGCGCGGGGATAAAAGAAGGATATAGCCTCATCCAGCCGCGCTTCGAGGGCGCGTTGAACGCTTCCCAAGTCGCCCGGCTTCATTACAATGCAAAAGTCGGTGTCGTCCAGGTGCCCCACAAAGGCATCGGGGTCGTGGCTCTCCCCTACGACGTGACCAAGCATGAGGGCCACAGCACGCACCACGTCGTCTCGCGCCACAAAGCCATAAGCTTCGGCAAACTCGTCCAACCCACACAAGCCTATGGAGAGCACTCCCCAGTCGGAGCAGCCTAACAGTTCTCGCAACCGCTCGTCTACCAGTAACACAGACGGCAGGCCGGTGATAGGGTGAGAAAGTCGTCCAAGTTTGGAGCGGCGCAACACGTTACGTACCCTCAAGCGAAGCTCCTGGACATCGAATGGCTTGGTGATGTAATCCGCAGCACCCAGGCCCAACCCCATCAACTTGTCCCCACGCTTGCGCCTCTCTGTCAGAAAGATGACGGGAACGTGCTCGGTGCTCCTGTGGTCTCGCAGATGGCGATACACTTCATAGCCGTCAATGTCCGGCAGGTGAATGTCCAACATGACGAGATCAGGAGCGACCTTTTCGGTAAAGTTCAATGCGTCCTTTCCCCATCCCACCGCAGTGACTTCGTAGCCCTGGGCCTCAAAGTACGACGTCAACATTTCGGCAGTGTCCACCTGGTCTTCTACGACGAGAATACGAGGAACTTTGACCACACCACACCCTCCCCTGTCCTGCCTAGAAAGAGACTGTCACGTCTACCCTATCGGTTCTTTGTAGATGGCATACGTGCACATCTCTCCGCCCATGGCTACACATTCTATCTCTTCTACACGGAACTTTGATCCACCGCTGAGCCAGTGCAGCCCCTCTTCTATCACACCCTTGCCGGCAAAGCAAATCGGGCGGTCAGCGGTGCGTCCCCAGCAATTTGGACACGGGGACATGGTATAAGTGTAATATTCACCCTGGTCTTTGACCGTGCTCTTCTGATCGCTGACCTGGGAGAATACTTTTGCCAGGGCCGGAAGACCGACCTTTAACTTGGCGGGGAGCGGGAGCACTTTGAAGGCCAGATCGCTGGCGCCAGAAAGAGCGCCCAGCCCCTGGAGGCCCAACGTGAAGACGGCCCGACCTGCCCGCAGTTCCAGCCCACGTCCTCCACGCGGCCCGTACATTTCCTCCAAAGCCCAATTCAAAGAGGAAAAATCTGCAAACTCGAACTCTTTCTTCAAGTCGGCAGGCGGGTAATTGTCAATCAAGTGTGAAAGACCGGCCAGGTTCAGAATGGCGTTCAAGCCATTTCTCCCCATGACCTCTTCCATCGCCTGGAGGTAAATACGACCCATTAGATTGGGATAATAATAACCACTTACTTCGATCCGCGACACTTTATGGCCTCCTTCTGGTATCTCGTCTACTAGGCTTCCAGAACATCGGTCAGGTCTTCGGATGCGCGGCGCATATCCAGAAAAAGCAAGCCCAGCTTGGTCTGCTGGCGGGCCAATACAGTCAGAACTGCCTCCTCACCAACAGCACGCAGGACGACGTATCCATTTTCTCCCTTCACGTACACCTCGTCCAACATACCGCGACCCAGCTCGCTGGCTATGCGCTCGCCCAGAGAAAGCATCGCGGCGGACATTGCGGCAACCCGGTCCTCTTCGATGCCCGCCGGTAGAGAGGATGCCATTGTAAGCCCATCCACACTCACAACGGAGGTAGCCTCGACGTCTGGCGTGTTCATCTGCAATTCCTGCAACCGCTTCACTAGACGTTCAGTACGGGATCCCTCTGCCATTATGCCTCCTTACCATTTACTCTCGATGTCAATATCCTTGGTTCCGTACGATTTGGAGAGTACCACACATAACACAGATTGTCAAGCGAACGGCCATATTTTATGGCGATTCCAGAAAAATGGCAAACTTGCCCTCCCACCCCATCGCTGATATACTCAACTGGCGTTTGTATGGCGCGTCGCCGGAAACCATGGCCTTGCTGGCCAAACCACCGACCGGGGCAGGCGCCTCGGAAAAACCGCTTCCTTCGATGGAGGGCGTTATGAAGGCAATGTTATTGCGTGAAATCAAATCAATCGAAGAGCGGCCCCTAAAGTTAGCCGACATCCCTCTGCCTGAACCCGGCCCCGGCGAGATTCGCCTGACCGTGCGGGTCTGTGGAGTCTGCCGCACCGACCTGCACACAGTAGAGGGGGACTTGAAACTGCCCAGACTGCCGTTGGTTCCCGGCCACCAGATCGTGGGAGTGGTAGAAGCGCGTGGCGAGGGAGCGACTCGCTTCGAGATAGGCCAGCGGGTGGGAGTGCCCTGGCTCTACCACACCTGCGGCGCGTGCGAGTTCTGCCGACGGGGGCTGGAGAATCTGTGCGCGGACGCCCAGTTCACCGGTCTCCACGCCGACGGCGGATACGCTCGAGGCATGGTGGTCCCCCAGGATTTTGCCTACCCCATCCCGGAGGGCTTTTCCGACGTGGAGGCGGCCCCGCTCCTCTGCGCCGGCATCATCGGCTACCGGGCGCTGCGGCTGAGCGAGGTGCAGCCCGGTCAGCGGCTGGGGCTCTATGGTTTTGGCGGCTCGGCCCACGTCACCATCCAGGTGGCCCGCCACTGGGGCTGCCAGGTCTATGTCTTTACCCGCAGCGAGGGACACCGCCGGCTGGCGCGGGAATTGGGGGCGGTGTGGGTCGGCGGCGCGGAGGATACTCCCCCGGCCAAGATGCACTCTAGCATCATCTTTGCCCCGGCGGGCGGATTGGTGCCGGAGGCGTTGCGGGTGCTGGAGCGAGGCGGCACGCTATCGCTGGCGGGGGTAACGATGACGCCCATCCCCGAACTGGACTATGACAACCTGCTCTACTGGGAGCGGACGGTGCGCAGCGTGGCCAACTTTACGCGGCAGGACGCGGAAGAGTTGCTGCAAGTGGCGGCCGAGATCCCCATTCACAGCACGGTGCAGACCTTTGCGCTGGAGGCGGCCAACGAGGCGCTGCTGGCACTCAAGCGGAGCGAGATTGATGGGACGGGGGTGCTGGTGGTGGAATAGCAGGTTCAACAAATGCGCGGCAGCAACTCGCCCAGCGGCATATCCACCACCCGCCGCCCGCCGATGGGAGTGCGGGCCAGCACCATCCCCGCGTGCTCCTCCGTGACGACGCCGATGCGGGCCGCCTCCCGCCCCAGGGGATGGTCCCGTAGCGCGGCCAACGCCTCCTCCGCCTCCTCCGGCGGGACGAAGGCGATCAGTTTTCCCTCGTTGGCGACGGTCAGCGGGTCAAAGCCCAGCATCTCGCAGGCAGCCGCCACCGCCGGGCGGACGGGCAGCGCCGTTTCTTCGATCTCGATCCCCACGCCCGACGCGCCCGCCAGTTCGTTCAACGCCGCCGCCAGCCCGCCCCGGGTGGGGTCGCGCAGGCAATGGGTGCGAGGGACAGTCGTTAGCAGTGCCTCGACCAGCCCGTTCAACGCGGCGCTATCGGAAAGCAGTTCGGTCTCGAACTCGAGCCCCTCCCGCTTGCTCAGAACGGCGATGCCGTGGTCGCCGAGGGCGCCGCTGAGAAGCACCGCGTCGCCAGAGCGCGCCCGGTCCGGGCCAATCTCCACTCCCTCCATCACCACACCGACGCCGGCCGTGTTGACATAGACACCGTCCCCGTGTCCCCGTTCGACCACCTTGGTGTCGCCCGCCACGACCTGCACACCCGCCGCGTGGGCCGCTTCCGCCATCGAGCGCACCACGCGCTCCAGCACATCCAGCTCCAGCCCTTCCTCCAGAATGAACCCGGCCGTGAGCCAGAGCGGGCGCGCGCCACTCATGGCCACGTCGTTGACGGTGCCGTGGACGGCCAGCGAGCCGATGTCGCCGCCGGGGAAAAAGAGGGGCCGGACGGTGAAGGAATCGGTGGAAATCGCCAGCCGGATATCAGAGACTGGATATTGGGTAACGGCCGAGTCGGCCATCTGGCGCAGGTAGGGGTTATCCAAAGGAGTAGCAAAGACGTCGCGGATGAGATCGTTCATCATCTTGCCGCCCGCGCCGTGGGCCATACGGATCACGTGCTCTTTCATATATGTGTCACTCCTGATGCTCTATACGCCTGGGCGAGACCATCAATTCCAACGGGGCCGCGCCGCCGGCGCTTCCCTCCCAGGCAAATACCCAACGAGCCACAAGTGTATCTTTACAACAAACCGGGTCTGGGCTGATTAGAAAACCGGTTTCTTTCGATGATACCCACGGGCCTACTCTCCACCTTCGCTTTCCAACTACCTGGGAGCCGCGTCCGCCAGCGACTCGTTTTGCAACGCAACCCCCTCCTTGATCGTCATCGGCCGGTAGACTCGCTGGGAGAGACTTGCGTAAAATCTCTCAATGATTTCGGCCAACTCTGCACGCGCTACCTCCCATTGGTCGGGGTCAGTGGACCAACTGATGTCGGTAAGCAACCAGGTCGGGTCCTCGGGGTCGCTCACACCGTACTCCCACAGCACTCGAGGGATCATCGCACTGACGATTTCGGCGGTGCGCGTCGGGCTGATGACCGCCGCCAGTGTGAGATAGTCCACGTCCTGGATGCCGCGCCGCCAATGCTTTAGACGCAGCGAGGCGAACGGCCCCATCACGCCATAGTCGTCCTCGGGGTAGCGCGTGTCGCTGCCGGGGTAAAGCAACACTCCGTCGCCGTTGAGATAGTTCCAGCCGGTCTCGCCCAACACACTGTCTACCTGGTCAAAGTCGCCATACGTCTGCGCCTGTTGAAAAACGTTGGTCTGGCCGGTGTTGCCCTGATAGTTGTCATAGTACGTGGCTTCCCAATAGAACCAGCGGTCAATCTTTTTCTTGTACTGGGCCCAGGCGAGAACTCGCAAGGCCACCCCATCGTCCTCGATAGCGAAGGAACCGGTGGCGGGCCGGGTGCCATTGTACAGGTAAAAGCGCTTGTCGGGGTCTGCCTGGTAGCTCTCGGCGGCGCTTTGCCATTCATCGGTGATGCCGAACGTCGCCCAAGACGTGGGAACGTCGAGCGCAGGCGTGCTCGACACTGCCGTGGGGAGATCAATCGTCGCCATAGACATCAAGCGCCCACCAGGCCCTGGATTGTCATTGATCCAGTCGGCCCATTGCTCAATCTGGGGGTAGTCGTCGGATTCATCAATGAGATAGAGGAAATAATCGGTGGGGGTGTTGAATGCCTGAGCATCAAACCAATTCACCCACGCATCGGCGTTGGCCCACATATCCGCCTGCGTGCCCCCTTGCCACGACCAGTCCCCATAAGTGCCAATCGAATACACGTTAGCGCCCACTCCAACACCAACGCCGTGATAGCCCCTGGCAGGGGTGAAGAGTTCTCCGCTCAGGCGAGAGATCCAAGCCTCGTCCATTTGCTCAGTGTCGTCAAAGCCGTCAATGAGCGAGATCTTGTGGCGGTGAGCGAGCTGGAAGTGGCGGTCAACCAGTTCAAGGGATTGGGTATAGGCAGCGGTTCCCGGTTCGAGATATATGTTGGACTCACCCAGGTAGCGGTCATTGATATTCTCGGAACTGTAGACAAGCATTGTCCTGGCACTGGGCAGGTCGGGTAGTGTGAAATTGCGCACGTGCAGACTGACGGGAATCTGCCAGGTGAGCGTACTGTCTTCGGTGATGGCGATGGTGCCGCTGTAGACCCCGGCGGGCACCGTTTTGGGGATGTAGACGTCGCCCCAGATAGACTGGTTGGTGCCGGCCGCAACGGTAAAGGGTGAATGGAGTTCGAGTGGCACGGCGATTTCGGGATAGAACTTGTCGTGGCAAGGCCGATCCTCCCAAGTGCCCGTGCCCTCACCGGTTTCTTCATCGTAAGGGCGACGGCAGCGCTCCGGGATGTGCCGCTCGTCGTAATCATAGCCGGCGTAGAACAGATCGGTACTGAGCCCCTTGATCTCTAGGTAACGCACGTAGAACAACTCGATGTTGCGTCCAACATAGTCGAACACGCCCTCGCCGCTCGCCGGGACGGTGGCGATGCTGGCGCCACCAGGACCGGTCAGTGACATCAGACTCACGTTGACGTCTGCGGCGTCGGTCGTGGGAGCTTCGAGCACCAGGTTGAAGGCCACCACTTCGTTGCGGGCGCCAAACAGGGAGATGGTGACGCCGTCCCACACCGAGTTGTACACTGCACCCGGATCATTGGTAGCACGCAGTTCGTCGCGCGTTACCTTGTCGCCGCCGTCGTTGGCCCACACCTGCGCGACACTACCATAAGCAAGTTGACCGGCCGGTGAAAGACCGGTTGGTTGTGGCATCACAGCAGGGGTGGACGTGCCAGGGGACTGATGTGTCCTCGTAGATTCCAACGCCACGGGTGACTGGCCGCCTACACAATCAGCGAAAAAAGACAAAAGAAGGAGCATTGCGAAAACACCAGCCAGGTTTTTCATTTCGCCTCCCTTTCATCTATGAACTGGATACCGGCAAATTACGATTTTCGGAACCAGGACGCAGATGCAGACAAAACCCGTAGGTTGCACCTGAATTCCGCTACGAAAGACGTTGTGCTAGCGCGTGCAGGCTCGGAGTACGAGCGGCAGATACACCCGATGGATAAGGGTGGTTCTTCGATACACACCACCGCCCATCAATCCTCCCAGGCCGGGAACCTGTTCGTCGGCCAGCCCCAGTGGCCCAGCACGCTGTGTTTCGGGTGGCATCACCCCCGCCGAGGAGCCAATGTACACAACCATACGTTCGCCGTCCCTGCCGGCTGCGAGTGAGGGAACATCTGCCTCACGCGGCACACCAGGGACTTGGTGCCACGTCTGCCCATCTGCGCTCCGGTAGACGCCGCCGTTGCCTGCGGCGTACAGGGCAGGTGGGCTGCTCGGTGCAAAGAGCAAGCTCTGGACGTATGCCGGCACTTCCCTGCCCCCCCACGTCATTCCGGCGTCGTCGGAAACATATACTGTACCCGATTCGCTGACGTATATCTCGTCAGGATTCTCCGGGTGGATTGCTATAGCGCCAATACTCTGCTCCGACCAAAGCGTAGACGTGATGATGCCCCAGTCCTCGCCGCTATTGACGCTTCTCAACAGGCCCGTGCCGCCGGTGCCAGCGTAGATGACGTTTGGGTTGGAGGGCGCGTATGCCAGCCCAGTCACCCCGCTGATGGGCAGGTTGAGGTCCAGCTCCGTCCACTCTTCACCACAAGTAGTGCTGGAATATAGACCGCCCAGCGCCAATCCTGCCCCACTGGGTGGGAAGAAAGAAACGCCAGCCAGGATTTGGCCGGAGAGCGTGGGGTGCGGAGCTACTGCGAGCGTTTCACCACTCCATCCGGCGGGCATACCCGGCACGGTCCAGGTGACCACACTCCACGATGCGCCGCTATCCTCGCTGATCTGCACGCTGGGAAGCGTCCGGCTATACGTGACGCTCCAGGCATCGCCGAGGTAAACGCGCGTCGGCGTGAAGGGATCAACGACCAACGGGTCCTGCGCCCCGCCGCCAACACTCCTGAGCAGATCCAGAGATCGCCAGGAGCCACCACCATTGCTGCTCTTGAGCAGGCCCATCGAGTGCGCATAGGCGTACATCTCGTAGAAGTCGTCGGGGGAAAGCGCCATGTAATCCGGGACGACACCCGCCAGGCCCTGGTTCGATCCCACCCACGTGTCGCCGCCATCGGTGCTCTTGAATACCCCATAGTGGCGCGTCCCCGCATAGAGCACCGTCGGACTGACGGGGTCTACCGCCAGGCCCATCACCTCGCCCGGCGGCCCCGCCGCCAACGCCGACCAGTTGTCGCCGCCATCTGTGCTGACGTAGCCGCTGCCGCCGGATGCCCACAGCGTGCCCGAGAGAGTGGGGTGGAAGACGAGCGAGTACATTTTGGCGTCGGTGATCGGCTCCCAACTCCCCAAATCTGCGTCCATGCTCCGATACAATAAAGGTGGGTCAACGTGCGCCACCGGCGACGCTGTAACCGCCCAGGCCTCGTGGGTTCCGGTGGGGTTGAAATACAGTCTTTCGACGTGAGAGCTCGGTTGCGCCGCCCAACTCCAACTATCACCCCCATTGGTGCTGGTAAAGATGTGACCATTCCGCGTCCCTGCCAGCATGACGTTGGGATCGTCTGGATGGAACGCCAGGGCAGTGACGTGGGTACCGGTCAGACCGGTCGTGATGGTGATCCAGTCGTCGCCCCAGTTCGTAGAGCGGTAGATGCCACCATCCTCGCCTGGCTCTATGGGGTTTGCCATAGAGGCATTGGCCGTAGCATAGACGACGCCAGACGTGATGGGATGCGCTACCAGGTTGAACTCGTGCAGGAAGGGATTGGGAACCGGGACATGCTCCCAACTGACACCGCCATCCTGAGTGCGGAGCATGGCCGCGCCCCCGGTGAAGGCAAAGTACATCACACCGTCCAGGGAGGCGTCGAAGGAGACAGAGGCCCGATGGACGGGGGAAGCGAGCAATGTGAGCTGCCATTGATCGGCTGCATCGGCGCTGAAAAAGAGACCGCTGCTCTGAGCCGCGGCATAGACACGGGTAGGCGTCACTGGGTGCAACGTCACGCTCCAAATCTCGCCGCCATACGGCCCGCCCGTCGTCCATACGTTGAATGCCTGAGTCACGGTAAAGGCGTTCGGCAGTTTGTCCCATTCCCCGCCGGGATTAGCGATGGTGACAGTGTAGATGTCGGGGCCCATTCCCCAGGGCACGGATGCCTCCAACGTCGTGCTGCTCACCCAACTCACGTCACCCAGCGACGTATCCCCCAAGTAAACCGCTGGCGTGGAGACAAAGTCGCCGCCGGTGATGACAATGAGGGTGTCGAGGTCATTGGGAGCGGACGACGGATCAACCAAGGACACCGTCGGGGTGATCTGCGGTGGAGCGGCCAGCGCCGGGCTGGAACCACCAAAGCCGACCTTCCCCAACAGGCAGAAAAGGACAAGTAACATAGTTGTCGAGATCAGAACAGTTGCCACTATTGCGAACATCCGCTTTTTCACTTCAATTCCCCTTTCTGTTGCGATCTGCATAACGGTTGGCTTCACCCGCGCCGCGACTGCGTGGAAGACACCTTCGCTAACCAACCAACCACAAAGCGCGTAATGCCGCCGCTAACCAGCCGCGCAAGCGGCGTCGGGTGAAGCCCTTGTTATGCGGCCTCCCTCGACGGAGGAACGCTCACTTATACTACGGTTGATAGCTGCGTGAGATCAGCGGAAGGTAGATACTGTGCCAAATCTCATCCGCGCCGAGATCATAACCCACACTAGCGGGGCGCGGTTCATCATCAATGTCCGTCACCACCCCAGCATCCACGCCATTGTCAATAGCTGCCGAACCAATCGTCAGATGGTAACCGTCAGCAGCGAAGGCTGGATCGCCAGTGCGCTGATTCTGCACGCTGACAGTCGCCGTTGTGGACTGCGAAACAGTGATGGGCGTGTTGTGCCAAAGGACACTATTGACCGTCACGGTGTTGCCGCCCGTGATACTGATGGCAACACTGTGACTCACCAAGATAGTATTGGTCAGCGCCACAGAGGCGTACATAGGGGTTCCCCACAAGTCAATGTAGTGTGTCACGTACATCCCAATACCGTCCGTTCCGTTGTCGGCAACGGTGTTGTGCAACAAGTGGAGATCTGAGCGTCCTTCAATTTGTATCCCGCCGCTTTGGTTGCCCACGATTACATTATTAGTCAGTGCTGGAGAACTGGAAAAAACGTGTATTCCGCCGTTAATATTCCAGGGCGATGTATTGGAAATGATTCGATTTCCAGTCAGAACAGCGTCGCTCCACCATAAGAACAGGCCTCCGCCACCGCGCCCCGTAGACACGTTGGCAGTGATGATATTATCAATGAGTGCTGCCGGGCTGGAGTGCAGGTAAAGCCCACCTCCCCAGGAAGATGTATTGTGACTGATGAGATTGTTATCAAGCAAGGCGGTGCTTTCATACAGGCCCACCCCGCCTCCCTCACCGGAAGCAAAGTTCTCGCTAATTGTATTCTCGCTTACTTTGCCTGCACCCAAACTCTGGTATATCCCACCGCCATATTCAGCAGTATTGCTGAACACATAGTTATCCTTGATGATAGCCGTCGCGCTGATGATATAGATGCCGCCACCAGCATCTTGTCCAAAGAACGACCCATCGCCACCCAGCCCGGATGCATCACCGCCAGTAATGCGCAATCCTTCAATCGTGGGACTGATGTCTCCAGTAATATAGATCACACGGCCTTGGCTTCCTGCATCCAACGTGGTAGGGTTAGCCTCAGGGTCTGGTGTAGTCCAGTTATTGGTAGTGTAGCCGCCTTGGATGGTCACCGTTTTACTGATGTAAACTACTTGTGTGACGAGTCCAGTCGCGGCAATATCGTTGCGGGGACGCACATGCACATCGGTGTAGATGCCAGCCACTACCTTTATGACATCGCCACTGCTGGCATCATCTACGGCAGCCTGTATAGATGAGTAAGAACATCCATTGAGACAGACTCGCAGTTCTTCAGCTGGCGCAGCGTTGGCGGACAATCTGCCACTCAGCAACCATAGCAGAGTCAAAGACAATCCTAATCCTAGAGTGAGCGCTACAAGCAAATGTCTGCTTTTCATTTGAATTCTCCCGTGTTTTGTATTTGCCGCATAACGGCTAGCATCACCCGCTTGGCGGCTGCGGCGTGAACACCTCCGCCTGTCAGCCAACCCCAATGCGGGTGAAAAACTTGGAAAGCGCGCCGCTCAGCCAAGTCGGGTGGATGCGGGGTTAGCACCTCACTCACTACTTTATCCGGCCTACTTGTGGGTGATTCCAAGAATGAGTACTGGAATGTCAATGTCAGAAACCCCGCGTTGCTCCAGATCCCACACAAACTGCTCAAAGTACGAAACGCCCGTTGACATTTCGTTCGCAAACTCTTTGACTGGTACAACCTCGATTCCGACATCAATCACGTCGAGCTTATGAAATATCGTCATCTTGGCACAGACATTGTAAACCATAAAGGCATACTTGCCGAATTGCACTTCTACGCCTACACGATTCTTTACAAAGTCCATCTCACGAAAGGCTCCTGAAAACGAGTCGTCTGATTGATAGTCACCAACATAGTATTGTGTTGGGTAATCGCACGCGACTCTACGAGTATGCCATTCCCTTTCTTCAAACTCTGCTTCGAAAGCCTTGTTGAGCGCACGAGGACTGTACAACTTTCTCCCAGGCATAGTCTTTTCACGGCTGGTCTTTGTCTTGTGTCTCTTGCTGTCTACGGCTGCAATGACTTGCTTTACGTCATGCAACTCGGCTGCGAACTTGGCCTCGATGATTTCTCTGCCGTTATTGAACGAGTATATGCCTGTGATTTTCATTCATATTTTCCTTTTTCTTCTAGTAGCCGTCCCTGAGTTGCGTTTTGCCATTCTTCTGGCATTTGCGACACTTTTTCCCTTCCTGTGGGCTGGTAAACAGGCTTACCAAGAGGACGATAAGGTAGCGCGCCATTGAAGTACGCTTGAAGACGTTCACGGGCAATATCAATATACTTGGACTCTTGCTCACTACCCATCACACGACGATTGTGCATTGTGCCAGCAATCAGTGAGGTTCCTACTCCTACGTAAGGGTCAAACACCCAATCGCCTTCGTTAGTCAGCGCCAGAACACACCTTTCAATTAGTGCAATAGGATATTGACAAGGATGAATCGTTTTTTCTGGGTGATTTGATTTCACATTTGGAATGTCCCAAAAAGCAGCTTCCCATTCCTGGGCCAGAAATTCCCAAACATCTGAGGGATTCTTGCCCAAAGGATTGCCCGATAACTTGCCTTTCTTAGGGCCTTTATAGTGTCGCTTGCCTGGATATTTGGAAGGCACACGTACTGTATCAAGATTGAAGACATAATCATCGCTTTTGGTAAACCACAACATTGTTTCATAACGTCCTGAGAAACGTTTGGAGGCGTGCAGCCCATGTCCAAAATGCCAGACGATCCGATTCCTCAACTGCAAGCCTAGCGTCTTGAAAATATCATAGTAAAGAATATCCAAAGGATATACTTCCCCATTTTCCACAAAGTTACCTACTTGCCAGCAAACACTACCATCTGCTCTGAGTACACGGTAGAGTTCAGCTATCACCTGCGCTTGTGTATCCAAATATTTTCCTATGGAAACACGGTCTTCGTACTCTTTACCTAGATTATAAGGGGGTGAGGTAATAATCAGACTCACTGAGTTATCAGGAACGGTTGCAACAAAATCGCTTACGTCTCCCTGATAAAGTACAATATCAGCCTGTGGATTAAAGTGGTCTTCGAGTTTCTTAGGTGTATCAAAAAGAGGTAAATTCATTAATTCTAACCGCCTGTCTGTGTCTGTGATTATCAAATGGATTTTTGGGTCCACACACAGACTATTTTACCGCAACAGGCTATAATTGGCGAGTATTGCAATGGTTGAGACGACGGTGCTAACGGCGCGGGACGCGAAGCGTTCCGCGCTAACGGTCGCCCATAACCCGCGACGCGGCTTGGCCCCGAAACGCTCGAAAATTCAGCAAGTATCTTCCGCGACGCCCCGCCCGGTATGCGCCGCGATAGCGGCGTCGGGTTCATGGGCTGGTTAGGTGGCGTTGACCAAATCACTCTCAGCCTTTCTATGCGAGGCTGAAAACCACAAAATGGCTAATCCCGTCACAATAGCGTACACCAGAGTTACAAGTATGATGGAGAGTATCCCGTGATCGATCAGGTTTGTGGCTAATACCAGACCGGTTCCCAGTCCCAGTCCAACTCCATCGCCCAACACCCAAACCCACGACTTGCTGAAGTGACCACGTAGGAACAACCACTGAATCAATCCCACGAGCAGGCCGATAATCGTGTAATCTGCTGTCAATACGAGAACAGACTCATCGTCAAGAAACTCCATAGTTCCAGCAGGTATCAGTTGATTAAGAGTCACTAACCCCAAGAGCAGACCAGCAGTAATAGTGAGAACCCATAGAAGACTTTCCTGAAAAAAGGTGTTGGTTTGTTCGTCGGTGGGGATAAAATGCCCAAAAACCAGGTTTTTTGGTGAGATATTCCCACAAACACGTCAATTTTG
>Ga0180431_10000490_pt1 | contig 57620 bp, 110 predicted proteins | sample SS_ome_11_FD_132459 | JGI IMG/M metagenome (GOLD analysis project Ga0180431, IMG submission 132459) | Hypersaline lake sediment archaeal communities from the Salton Sea, California, USA - SS_1_MS_1 metaG | ecosystem: Environmental > Aquatic > Non-marine Saline and Alkaline > Hypersaline >... | reverse complement strand
TGCGACCACGACTTTAAATATTACGGAACAAGTGGCAATCCTTATGAGGGAGGCACTGTCTGGCATAGGTGTATAAAGTGCGGTGTTTGGCGTGCAAGTAGTGAGGATGGTACAAATTACGAACCAGCGTCGTATAAACCTTATCTTCGTACTATTGCCGACGACATGCGGGATGCTGGTCTTAATCCCGATACCGCCGATGATGCTACCATCGAAAGATTTTTAGGGGGTTGACGGTTGCCAGTTGAAGTAGTGTACAAATTATGCATGCCTTTTAGGGACGGCAAAGTTTCTAAGGAATTTGAGGCCCTAATGCAAGCCTTTGGAGATGATAGGTATAGAACGGGCTTTTCAGAGGTTTCGAGTTTGTCTTTTACTTTTGACGAAGGTATTGTAGCTTTAGAGGAGGGATTGGACATTTCTCGAGAAGAGGCCTTCGACATTATGAAGCGACTTATTCGGAAGAAGAACCTTGTAGGGGTTTACAAACCTACGAGTAGGAGGTCCGAAGTTACGATAGGAGAAATCGCTACCATCGAATAAGTTAGGGGGTTCGGACGTGTTCGGGCCACTTACATAAAGTGGAGACATTTAAGTAAGATTTTAGGAGGGCAAAAGATGAAAAAAGGTTATTCACTAGACAGCCTAATACCAAAGAAGAGGACGAAATTTTCCAAGATGATTAAGGCTAAGGGTTTGATGGCTAGTACAAAAAGTACTCGGCCGAAGAGTCCTGAAAAGGTTCACGCGCAGATGCAGAAGAATGTTTATGATTTGCCACGTCAGATAAGCGTTCCGAAGCGAAGGTCATCTAGTGGTCGGCTGCCTACAGTCGGGGGCAAATAGTGCATTATAGGTGACGAGTAATGAGTATTTATTTTGTTGATGATGGGTTTGAGTATTACTTGGCGAAAGCTGAGACGCCGGAGGACGCTCTTGGCCTCTTAGGCTTGTCTGAGGCACAAGTTGCAGAGGTGAGTAAGAGAGGTAGCGAGTTGCGGTCTTGGGCCCTGGGATTCCAAGAACGTCCTACGCAGGCGGATTACGCCGCCATTGATGCGTTTATTTACAAAGACGCATTGGTGGTTTGTTTAAGGTAAGGAGGAAAGTAAGTTGGGTGATGGAATAAACGAGACTTTCGTAGGCTTTGAAGAGGCACAAAAGTTGATACCTGTTTTCAAGTGGTACAGGAAAAATGGGCAGTGGAAGGAGCTACGCAAGGATGCTGATGAGGTTTTACAAGAGTTGGAGAGGGTAAGAAACGTTGATTACGCTCCTCTCTCTGGCCATCAAATAATTCTCAAAAGCCGTCCTTACGAGCTCCTCCAAGACGTCAGGGCCGGATTGGTGGAACAATCTTGAGTGGGATGGTATCGTTTCCTTCGGGAATACGGCCGAATCCAGTAGTAGCACGCAACTTACGTCTTCGTTGAAGGAGCTCTACCTCCCCCGCTTTAAGTATTCTGGATAGTCCGGCTAGTTCTTCATACGGTCTTTCGATTAGGTCTCCTCCTAATAGGGACTTGAAGTCTGCCTCACTCAATTTGAGGTCGCTGAATCCCGCACTTCGTTGTATTAGGGATTTTTTAGTCACGACCCCATATAACTTGGGTCGTATGAAATACCCCCTTTTGGCCTTTTCCCAGTTCGTAAGATCGCCCGGGTTGTCGCTTGTCGGCAGAACGGAGTTCGTAAACACCGAATCGGTATCTGAGTAATATATCTCACCTTGTTTCATTGCTTTGGCGAGCCAGTTGAGGTGCCTAATTCGGGCCTCGGCTCTTACCCTCATAGAAACAGCAGGTTTGATGTACGGGTTTCGTCCCCTTATGTATTCGGTTATTTTAAAGTAGTTTTCATCCTTATCCAAGGGGGTGTAGCCTGTAAAGTTCCTTATCTCTGACGAATGTCTTACCGTGTCTCTCCAACGACTCTGTCCGAACTTTCCACTTATGGAGAGGCCAAATATTTTCCAAAACCTGCGCAGCGGAGTAAATCTGAGCCTGCCCATAAATTCACCAAACTCTTTTAGAACAGGCAACTCTTCCGCACATAGTTGCCTTCGTATAGAGATGTCTACTCCAAAGTTTTCGACGGCGTTTCTAAGTTCTCTGGCGTCCCACCATCCCTTGAACTCGCCTACTGGAAAGACGAGCTTACCTTGGTAGTGTAGGGGAAGGGGTCCAATATATAAATCTGTAGGTACTTTTACCGTTGCTTCTATTAATGAGCCGCGATCCAGGTCCCCTTTAATCCATCGAAGGTTACCGATAGGGATAGGGACGTCGTAACATGACACGTACATTGAGTTTATGTCATATACGTTTATGTTTTCTCCATATCTTTTATATACCTCATTACGTCCCCCGTATATTGCTTCTCGGATAAACTGTTCTGCATATTCGTTTGAGGATATTTGGTCTAAGGAGTAGAAGAATTTGTCGAACGCCTTCACCGCTGTTGTGGATATTGATATCGAAGGCATTACTCCAAAATACATCCCAAGTTCCTCACAGAGACTGCGAATGGCCTTGGATAACAAAATGCAGTCAGTACGTTGATACTCTTTAAACGCAGTCAGTTTCTCTCCCATCTCCCACGGGTTTTGAGTGCTTTCGTGGTCCCACATTTCTTTTTCCCCTACTCCAAACATTTCTCCCATGCGACGTAGGGACATCGGAACGAGTAGGTAGGAGTCCATAAAGGTGACTTTAGGCCCCAACCACGTAAGTTTCGCGAGCCCGGCTTCAAGGGAAATGTTTTCCTCGCGTTCGCTTAGGGCCGCTAACAGAAACTTGTTATCGAAATGTGAGGCGCAGTGTGCAAATATTTTAATTCCTGGAAAGTTGTCCCTGACGAAGCACAGGAACTTCCAAATAACGTCGTCATCCTCGCTTTCTTTTATGAACTCGTGATAGTTGTATCCATCGAAGAAGCCGACGCTAATTGGAATCTTCCAAGAAACCGTCTCAATGTCGAATGTGGGGATTCGTGACATGTTATTCTCCTGGAACTTCGCGTTTGGGACTTCGGATGCTAATGAACAACCGTATTACTTTATAGGGTTTTTGCTTGCTCACTCTTTCCGCATATCTCTTTGTTATGTCCAGGATGTCTTCGGCTTTTTGAAACAGGAACTCTCGCTTGGGAGTTTCGTAACCTGGGCCCCAAACCATTACATCTGAATCGGGGCTCATCGAGCTCTGAAACGTAACAATCTCGGGGAGGTCTTTGCCTTTCTTAAGGCGTCCAAGCTTTACATCAAAACCGGCGAAACGATAAAGGTACTCTTTGTATCTCGCCCCTTCTTGTTCCGCTAATAGTAACAGGGTATCAGAATACTTCTCGAAGTTAGCAGGGGTAAGGTTCCTTAAGGTGTACACTATATCTATGCCCTCCGCCCATTTAAGTTCTTTGTCGTATTGTCGCGGAGCAGAGGTAACGTCTTGCGCCATTAAGAACCTCGCTGCACTGGGGTATCTTCCTCTATAGGGTTTTTTGGGGATTGCCATTCTATTCTCCTCCTTTTAATTTTTCGACGAATCGCCAGTTTTTGCCTATTTTTGCATCGTACGTAACGTGTACCTTATGACCGACCATTTCGTAGGCATAATCTTCGAGTTCTTTTCTGAGAGGCTTAACAGTGTCAAGAGAGGGTACATCAAATATGATACTATCGTGAACGCAGAATAGAGGCTGGGCGTCGTATTTCTTCTCAAGTTCCTTGTGCGCGAAAATCATGTTGAGGAGGTTAATATCGCTGCTGGTAGATTGTATGGGCATATTGATGGCTTCTGAGATAACGTTGCCGCTTGCTTTTGTAATTAAAGGGTACCTCCTCTTACGCCCAAAGAAGGACTCGACGTACCCACGTGTTCTCAACTGTTTGCGTATGTTTGAGGTATAGTCTTTTAGTCGTGGTAGCATGTTGTCAACTGTTTGGGTGAGTTTGGTTGCCATTTGGGGCCCGAATTGAAGGGCGATCGAGCTGTATCCCCTTCCATATAACCTGCCAAAGACCACCATTTTAGCGGGGACACGCATATCACTAGCTTTGTCTTCCCCATATGCCATACAAGCTATTTGGTAATGAGGGTCGTTGGCATGGGGATTGTCAGGGGTGTTTTTCTTCGATAACATCTCGAGCAGTGCTTCGTCTTCTGCAATTAGGGCGTAACACATGAGCTCGGCCCTGTCAAGGTCAAGCTCCAATATGTATCTATCTTCGGAGGAAGGAATAAATATTTCTTTTACGCGACTCTTCTTACCCCGCTTAACATTCATTACGGAAGGGTTTTCGGTACTTAGTCTTCCAGTTACCGTACCAAACAATTTAAAGGTAGGATGGATGTGGAAGCTTCGGTCCAAACATTTGGCGAAACCCTTTAAGTACGTACCTACATCCTTAGCCATCTCTTTATATTCGATTAGCTTGTCTATGTATTCATGTTCTTCTCGGTACTCTGCCAAGTGGCGTTTATCGGTCGTGAACCCCTTTTCCCTATCAGGGGGTATCATTTTAAATTTGTGGTATATTATATTCGAAACTTGTTGGGGGCTATTAAGGTTGTGATATTCTCCTGCGAGATCGCACAACTCCTTTTCTAGTTCAGCCATATCCCCTTCGAGTGCATCTTTTACTTCAAGAATTTTGTAGGGGTCAATAGGAATACCGTCGTATCGTATGTCTATGAACATATTTGCGGCAGGCATTAATATATTCCAAAAGACCCAACTATCTTTAACTTGGGGACCCAGTACTTCCCATAACTGATACGTTCTAGCGGCGTCGTAGCTCAAATATTCCTGTCGAACATCGACGGGAAGCTTTGAGTAGTTAAAGGTTTTCTTTTCACCCCTTGGGATGTAACTGGCTAAATCTTTTTCCCAATGGTCACTGCCAAGGTACACTTGAGCGACTCGTTTAAGACCGTGACTGTGTTTGCGCTCGTCTAAGCAATAATGGGCAAGCATACCGTCGAAGTAGACGTTAGGTTCGATCCCCAAAACTCTAAGGAACGAAGCGTCGAATTGGGCATGCCAGTAAATACCTTTTTTCTGTTCGAGGATGTCTTTGAAGTAGGGCACAAGGGCAAGGGGTATTATATAAGCGTGATTGTTACAGGTAGATATACCAACTTCGATGATTTCGTTCGGGGTAAGTTTTTGGGCGTCAAATCCCGTGGTTTCAGAGTCTACGGATATGACATCGTGCTTGTTTATTTCGGCAATTACTTCATTAACGTTTTCGTGCGTTACCAGGGTACGAGTAACATCTCCTGCTTGTTGGTAAACCCCGTTAAGAATCCGTACCCCCGCTCGTAGGACTTCAATAAAGTCCATAGCCTCGTCAGGCCTCCTTAGGTAGAAAGCGGGATGTGTAACCGGAAGCAGCAACCCGGTTTTACCGAAGAATACCCTTCCTTCGACTTCTTTGATAGTGGATTTAGTATCGTAAAGGACGTGCAGAGGTAGGTCGCCTAGAGCAATCGTCAGAGTAGGGTTCTTAGCCTTCACGTCTTTCAGTACTCTTTCCTCACTGTAGTACAGACACTGTTCAATTGTTAAGTCAGTGTCAAGGGGACATCTCATTACATTGGTGAGGTAGTACTCCGTTATTCCTAATTGGTGAAGAGTGTTTCGTAGGAACTGCCCTGAGGGACCAATGAAGGGCCTCTTTTGGATTAGCTCTTCTTTAGCAGGAGCCATTCCCACTATAACAACTTCAAATTCGCCGTCGTTTTTTACTATTTGTTTTCCGCGTTTTTCCCCATTTTTCTCCTCTATAATAACGCGCAAACCCTCATTGGGCACTCTTGGGCCATTACCTAAGGGGCATTTGCTACATCTCACTATTGTTTCCTCCTCGATAAATCTCTAAGGTATCGCTAATGTTTTTCTTGACTATCTCTGGAAAGTCGCAACCGGATTCTCGAAATGTCAAATGTGAGGGTGTGGGGGAATAATTCGATAATAATCTTCCTGACAGGCCCAAACGTACTGGTAGGCTTGTTAGTAGTACCCCCTCAGGGACGTGGGCTAGCTCTCTTACATCTTGGTGGTTTTCAATGTATATGAGGGGTTTAGGGTATTTTAAATCCGTACAAAGTCTGTGGGAGTGCGAAGCTATTGCGACTGTAAATACCTCGACTGGGAGCTCCTTAGAGTCTTTGGCGGAGTCTCTGAGCTCTTTTGGGTTGGTCCCCTCTGCGCAATATACGAACTTAGCCTTCATCCCTTGGAAGTGGTAGGTAAGGAATTGCAGACTCTTTTCTAGAGTGCGTTTGCGGCTGTGCATTACAGATGGTAGAATAATGATAGTAGGGGTCAACCGTTCTATGGCATCTAAACATATCTTCGGGTCTTCAGGAGTCCTTTTCCAACCGATTTTTCTACAATCCAAGATGACTATTTCTCCCTCGAGTGCTTTTCGAGTATAGAATGAACGGTATTTCTTATTTTTGGAGATGAGTATAGGGAGACAGTAATGTATATTTGTAATACAACACTTTTCGAGAAGCGGAGGCGGCGCAATTAATCCGACTTGCATTTTTATCTCCTTAGCATTTGGTGTACCCGCATGTTTGGCAAAGGAAGCAGCCTTCCATATAAGAGAGCAGCTCCCCACATTCGGGGCATTGTCCTGCCATGTTTAAGGAACCATAGTGTTCAGGTTTGGGTTTTCCTTTATATCCAGTGGTGTGCTTGTCGAGAACGGAGGCAATTGCGTCTGCGCATGACAGTATAGGGTGACCCTCGTCGTATGCCATCGAAGGGCATCTTATGCCACGCAGTTGGTGGACGACCTCAGATTCTTCCACTCCTGAACGAAGTGCCATGGATATAAGACGACAAATTGCTTCGAGTTGGGCTTGGGAACAACCACCTGCTTTCCCTAATGTCGAGAAAACTTCACAAACACCTAGGTTGTCCTTATTTATTGTTACGTAAAGATTTCCGCATCCTGTCATTATTTTTTCTGTGAGGCCATAAGTGACCTCTCCCCTTTTACGTATAAGCGTCTCTACTTTTTCTTTTATTGTGAATACCTGAGACGATTTGCTGTTGTCCCTATAGATGGTAACACCTTTGAGATTCAACTCCCAAGCACGTAGGTACGTATCCCTTACATCCTTTATTGTAGCCGACTCAGAAAGATTAAGGGTTTTACTTACGGCGTTGTTGGTGTACTTCTGAAACGCGCTCTGCATCTCTAAGTGCTGAGACGGTAGTATCTCGTGGGAGGTTACAAAGATGCGTTTTAGCTTTTCATCTTTATTGCGGACCTCCAGGCACTCCTCATTTGTAGGATGCTCTTTGCTTATGTATTGAACAAAAGACTTGTGCGTCTCCCACATAGTAGTGTCTGCTTGGTACCTTTTAAAGGATAGTGCGAACAAAGGTTCAATTCCTGAACTACAACCGGCGATCATAGATATGCTACCGGTAGGGGCAATGGTTGTTCGAGTTGCATTTCTTATCGGTGCACCTTCGTTAGCGGGGTATGGACCTCTTTCAATAGCTAATTCCTGAGAGGCTTCTTTAGCGGTTTTGTTTATGAACTTCATTACTTGTCCACCTAAAGCGACGGCTTGCTTGGATGTATATGGCACGTTCAAAGAGATTAGCAGGTCGGCCCATCCCATAACACCAAGACCTATTTTTCTGGTCCTTTTTGTCATCTCTTCAATCTCTGGTAGAGGAAACTTGTTTATGTCGATTATATTGTCCAGGAATCTTGTGGCTACTCGGGTCACGTACTTAAGTCTTTGCCAATCAATTTGGCGGTCTAATAGTTCGGGATCGGCTTCCCTATTAGTTAGGACAAACTTCGAAAGATTTATCGAGCCGAGATTGCACGACTCGTTGGGCAAAAGAGGTTGTTCCCCGCAAGGATTCGTAGCCTCGATGGAACCCAAACGAGGAACGGGATTATCAGCATTTACGCGGTCAATGTATAGTAGTCCCGGATCGCCGGTTTTCCAAGCCATCTCACATATCTTTCCGAATAGCGTCCTAGCGTCAATAATGGCATGCACCTCACCTGTCTTAGGATTCAAGAGTTGAACTTTGGCGTACTCGTCTTCGGAGATAGCAGCTTTCATAAACTCATCAGTTACGGCTACGGATATATTAAAGTTGGTAAAGCTTTCTCCATCTTGTTTGCAGGTGACGAAGTTATAGATGTCTGGATGTGAGCAGTGCAGAATGCCCATGTTAGCCCCGCGACGAGTTCCCCCTTGTTTGATTTCTTCTGTAGTTGAGTTAAACACCCTCATAAACGATACAGGTCCGCTTGCTACTCCTGACGTCGAAGCGACCCTGAAGCCTTGTGGTCTTAGCTTAGAGAATGAGAAGCCGGTACCCCCTCCACTCTTATGTATCATTGCAGTGTCGTATACCGCCTGAAATATAGAGTGCATGTCGTCTTCTATTGGTAAAACGAAGCAAGCACTTAACTGGCCCAATTCTCGACCAGCGTTCATAAGTGTAGGAGAGTTTGGAAGGAACGCCAAGTTGTTCATTACTTCAAAGAAAGCCGTTTCTTGTTCTCCTCTTACGTCCTCTTCTTCTATACTTGCAACGGCTTTGGCTACCCTTCGAAATAAGTCTTCCGGCCCTTCTATTGGAACACCCTCTTCATCTTTTTTGAGGTATCTTTTTGCTAATAATGTCTTTGCTGTCTCTGTTAATTCCATAAACTAATTACTCCTGCAACCATAAAATACATAATAGTACCAGCTACGACCGTTCCTGCTGCAACCGCTTGAAAGGCTTTTCTCCAATTCAAGTTTAGGACCCAAGATACTCCAGTAGCGGTCCAAACCCCTGTGATGGGCAAAGGTATTGCAACCAGTGCAAATAGACCGAAATATCTAGTTTTGTGTATCCTGCCGGCCCTGTTACGAATTCTTTTGACCACTTTATCAATTAAGGAATGGCGGATGTGTCTTAGACCCCATAACAGAATCGGATAAACGGCAATGTTACATAATACTGCGATAACTGTTACTTTTATTAAAGGGAGACCTAGTGCATAGCCTAGAGGTATGCTACCCCTCAACTCCGAAATTGGAGCCACAGACAAAGCCGCTACTTTAATATATTCCATTATATTATTATAACATATATTTTATTAAAAATCAAGTGGGGCCTCCTTTATTGTCTCCTTAAGAGTCCTTATTATGAGCTCATTTTGTAGTATTAGGACTTTAGTATTGAGGTACATTTGTGCGTTGACTGTGCACATGTACGTTTTGCGACCCTCGTAAGAGCAGAGATGCTCTATCATACTAATTAGTTCATCCCTAGTCAGCTTTGTTATGGGGGCCCCATCGAAGGGTTCATACTGTTTTTTATCCACCACAGCACCTCTTATACTTTTTTCCTGAACCACACGGACACGGGTCGTTTCTATTGGGGGTCTTTTCGACGTGTGTTGGTAGGGGTTTTTCATCCTTAATTTCCTGTAGAACAGTCCGAATATCGTCTTCTGTAACACCTACTTTATCGAACGAGTCTTTATAACCTGACTGTGCTATTCGACTTATAACCGCCTTGACTTCTTTTTCTATATCGGTGTTCTTCTTTATTATCGGAGCCCATGCATCTTTCAGTTCTTGGAGGAAGTCCTCCTTCTTGAGTCTTTTTGTAGCCAACCAAAAACCGATTTTGCTCATCCCCTTTTGGAATACATTACTGCTACGCGGCGGCTTTCGCATTTTGTGTTGTTCCACTATCTTACTCCTATGTCTTCGAATAGTGTGGGTAACTTGGTTTGGAATTCATGTAGCAACATCTTCATTAATTCAATGATTTGAACATGGCAGTCAGGCTGTATTCGAAGGTCGATTACATGCCGCCATTGTCGCACGTTCATGGTAGACATGATTTCAGTTTTGACGGCAGTAGGTAATACACTTCTGGCTATTTCGGGTTTTTCTCCTATCATTATCATATCTTTGTAGTAACGTTCTGCGGCGCACATAGCCTCTGACCAGATAAGTAAACCCGCTTGAGTGTTACACGGCGGCTCGATTACCTGAACTCCCATTTTTGAGTAATTGCAGTATCTTGTCGATTCTTGGGTATAGGCAGCAAGACGATGCCTAACTAGTTCATGAGTTACTCCCCGGTCACATATGAACTTTACAGTTATGTTAGCATGTTCGAGTACGCTGCCGTGTCCGGATTTGATAATTCCTTTAATGAATCTCTTTGCCGTCCCTTGCGTAATCCTATCCTCGGATTTATATGCTGTTCTTCCACACAACTCAAGTTTTCGAAGAATGTCCTCTTCTTTGATTGGGTCGATTACTTCTACAGATGGGGTAACGATATTCATTTAACTCCTCCTTTTTACTTTACTCCTTTATGAATATCAGGTTTTGGGACTTCCACACCAATAAGTTAAGTTCTGCACGTAAATTATTACCGGCTTTACCAAGTTTGCATAGCACCCTCCCTACGCCTAGTGCCGGAGGCATACCAGTCGCCGCTACTTTTAGCCTTTTCTTATATTCCTTTTTTTCGGAATGTTTAAGGCCGTCGAACAGGTCACACATGTAGTAGAACCCATATTCTTCAAAGATGCTAATCCACTCCTCCTTTTTGAGTTCGCTTGGGTGTAAGACTGAACCTCCAAAGAGTGCCTGATACAGCTTTCTCCAAACTGTAATAGCTGGAGAGGAAATTAAAACAAACCCTCCTGTTTTAATGACCCTTGACATTTCACGCACTGTAAATTCGGGATGTATGAGGTGCTCCATACATTCTGTAGAGGTTATAAGGTCGAAATGCTTTTCAGGGAAAGCAAATGTATCATATTCGGCATCAGCAACGTGTAGACGAGTTGCTAAATCCGGTGAACTGTGAACTGCAGCGGCCGATATATCGAAGCCATATGCGTCCACTCCTAACTCCAATAGAGACCTTACTAAATACCCCTTAGCACATCCTACATCAAGAGAGGTTTTAGGTTTGAAAGTGTCTACAAAGAGCTGTGCGATGTACCGGATAATGGGCATTCTGTTTTCAAACGTATAACCCCTATCAATATAGTATTGTTCGGTGTAGAATTCTTTAAGCGGGTTTATCATGCCCTCCTCCTACATAAAAGGTTTAGCGGCATTTTTGGGTTGAATATCACCGGAACATCTATCAACCTCGACTCCGAGGCAAGCATTATAGATACTTCGAATCTCCTTAGAAGGAAGTCAAGTACGTCAATATTGTTGGGTGAGTACTCTACTACCATTTCCAGCTGAGGGTTGTCGCCGAGTACTCTTGTCATCCCTTTTAGTATTTCCAACTCGTCTCCGTCGGTATCAATTTTGATGAAGTCTATGGGAATGTCCGGAGGAAAGTACTTGTCGAGACTATTCTGTAAGGAGTTGACGGCCATCTTTACTACCTTAGTATTAACGCTGCAAAGATTCAGCCAAGTATTGTACTGCAGCGTGTTGTACACATTTTCATCCACTTCGAAGGAAGTTACGCGGCCTTTCTCGCCTGTCCACTTAGAGAACAATAGAGTATAGTATCCTATATTGGCTCCTATGTCTACAACATGCATTCCTTCCTTTATTAATTCCTTCATAACCTTAGTCTCGTAGGGTTCCCAGAGGCCATAAGCCATTACTTGTATTGGAATCTCAGGGTATTGGGTCCCATATGTATACATTCTGCCGCCTTCGTAATCAACGTAAGTAGGAAGCGGAGGCTTTAAAGCTTTGTAGGCTGTAGTGTTAAGGGTTCTTAATAACTTATTTTCAGCTAGTCCCTTTCCCAAAAAGGGTTTGGTCAGTTTTCCCAATAATCGAAAAGCCATGTCCTTCATATGAACCTCCAATTAATCTTGTGCCGCTTTATAAGGGAAATTATGACGTATATTGCCAATCCGGTGCTGGTGAGAGCCCATACGTATCCGATGCTAATTATTCCCAATGCAGGCAATGTATAGTAACTTCCCATTAAAGTACTCACTGCTAGTACCGCCCAAACAATGACTAGCTCTCGTATTTTGTTCAGAGCACGAAGCACTGCAGTATATATGTATACTACTCCTACGGGAATGCTAGATAGTGCAAGTACTTTAAGTAATGTGGTGGAGTGTATGGCATAATTAGGGCCAAATAGTGCAAGGATTTTTTCACCGAATAAAAAGACGAGAAGTATTCCTACCACTGTTAGGAATCCTGTAAGTCTAACGGCCTTTGAGAAGTTGGACCTTAAAGAGTTTAGTGTATTTGATACTTCAGCAAACAATGCCTGGGATATACAGGTGGATACACTAAAAAGAATCACTGCAACCATCCAAGCAATGTAAAAGTATGCATTAGATTCAGCTCCTAATATCCTTGTAACCATTACTGGTAAAATATAAGTGGGAGCAAATGCGAACAAATGAGATAAGTACATCCCACTTGAGTACTTCCATGTACTTCGAATCGACTCTAGGTCCAGCGCTATTTTTGGGGTGTAACCCTTTAGAAGTTTGGGTAAGAAGAAAAATAGGGACACTCCTGATGCAATCGCAACTGCAACGGTCCAACTAAATAAGAGGCCTGACATCCCAAAGGTAGCAACGATCACTATTAAAGGCAAGCGGGGGCCTACAAACAATAAACTTTTGAAGAATGCGTAACTAGACTTTCTAAGCGCTACAAATACTCCTTGTAGTTGAGCGTATATTGTCGTAAGCACCGTTAATCCGATTAACCATCCGATGTGGTACCCTCCAATAAAGCTTACCCCTATTGCTATTCCTGTACTGATAATAATGGGTAGAGTGAAATATGTGTTTATTAGTTTATTGGGAGTTTGGGTCTTTGGTAAGAAGTAAATGATGGAATGGTTCATACCTAGAAGACCCAGAATAGATAAGTAAGTTGCCACGGATACAAATTCGGAACCTTTACCTACAATCTCTTCGGGTAGCAAACGCGCGGCAATCCCCCAAAAAAGGAATCCCAAAATACTTTGCATGGCGATACTTCCAAACAAGTACATTGAGTTGAGATGTAAGGAGTCTTTAATCTTATTTAGGGCCATACAATATTGCGTCTCCTCTCCTAAATACTATTGGTCGGCTCTCCAACTCCTTGTCTAAGCCGATGAAGTCGAAGCTTGAGTTGGTACGGATTCCCGGGCCTCCCCAGTACGCGATTTTTTCGTTTTGGGTATTCCACTCTCTTAGAAAGACGTAGTCCTCTGGTAGCCACTGTTTGCTGGCATACACTACTATCCTGTTTTCCGGTTCCCAATCTTTCAGGAATACTGTAGGGTCTTTAGATATCGGAGTCCCCTCTCCTATGGTAACTTTTTCTCCATCCTCCAACCAGAACTTAGTAAATATATCTGAGTCTTTATCTATTTGCGGTCTTTTACCCGCAGCGGTGAGTCTTTTTGTTTCAATCCAATTAAGCAAGTACCCGCGTATCTTTGGTGTGATGGCTTCTCGTCTTTCAATCATCATTAGGTCTCTCTGGGCCCACTCCTTAAGAAGCTCAACTTCGTTTGCTTGTAGCTTCCTTACCTCTAATAGGACTGTAAGCTTGTCAGTTATACCGTAACGCTCTTGGAATAGAAGGTGGCTATGGATATCTAAGTTGGTGGAAATGTTATTTGCGTACGCCCAATCTGCTACTGCAGCGTCGTTGTCTGTCAGTCTGCCCCCTACATCTGATTCTTGATTGCTTAGCGCTATTGAATATGGTACGTCGGCTTGATTTGTGTCTTCGAAGTGCGCAGCCCAAAAGGGTACGCCAGAAGATAGGATGGCGTAGCACGTTAATACTCCAGCAATGATGTATTTTCGCTTTGCCAATATAATCGGTAAGGGAGCTAGTACGAATAGACCAATGTGTACAAACCTTGACAGGTTAAGAATAGTAGAGAAGCCAGGTATTATTACACAAGCTCCCAAGATAACAATTGCGCCCCACATTAATCCTTGCATCTTTGGTATTAGGTTGTGGCGAACTATTTTAACGAACCCAATAAAGGTAAAGCCTATGAGTATCCATTGTGTGACCCTATATAGCTTTCCCACAGGACTCACTGATACAATATCCAGCCCTAAAGCAGGTACAATAAGTTGCCCTCTACTTATTAGTTGCGTGAAGGGACTGGTCATTGGTATGAAGGAGCTTGGACCAGATATAGAAGGTCCAATAGGAAGTCCCCCTACTCCTGCCATACTAAGATGGGACTGTACAAGATATGCTACACTATATAATATTTGTCCAGATGCAATTGCGGTAAAGTATCCGTAGCTGATCACACCTAGAGTAGCAAGGGTTATTCCTGCTAGTTTTGCCGAGTTCCATCTACGTTTGATTAAGTAAAACACGGTCGCAACTGCTAGCACCAACATGAGCACGATACCAAGAGAGTAGTGGGAGAAAATGGTTAGTGTACCTAGTCCAATTATTATTGGTATTCTACGGCTGTATTTCAAGTTGCTTGCTACGACAAAGTAGATGAGCAAGGCCAAAAATATTTCTCCAATTTGTTGGCGTGCTATTCCTGTTATTTCTAATGTAAATACCGGAAACACTATAAAGAAGAAGGAAGCCAAAAAGGCCCGTTTCTCTGTCATAAAACTCCGAAATGTCTCCCACAAAATGACTGGCACTACCGCAAACGACAATGGCGTTACTACCTTAAAAACGGTTAACAGTTCAAGACCGGTTAGTTTTGCTATTGTAGGTATGAAGACGGTTACGGATAATGCCCCATTAACAGCGTGCGCGTAAGATGGTTCCCATCCGCCCTTCAATGCCTGGTCTGCGAAGAACATTTCTAAGTGTATGTCGGAGCCGGTAAGTTGTGTGGATATTAAGGTAGTAGATAGTAACATTGATGATGCTATAGAGTATATAAGGATTCGGTAATCCCATGCATTCTTGGGTTTGAAGGGGCCGAATACTAAAATTGGTATGAAGCATAGCACCCCAATGAGTAAGGGTTTAATATCATAAATGGCTCCAATAGCAGATAATGCAGGTAGTATAAGAGGCAAGAATCTCTGCTTCATTTATACATCTCCCTTTTATACATTTTCCAACCTATGCGGGGGTTCTTTATAAGATTGAGTAATTTGTTCTGCCGTACCTTCTTGTTTACTTGTTGATAAGCACTTTCTAATGCTTCAACTGACATTGCATGGGTTCTTACCATCATTTTATCAGGTCCGTATTCTTCGTATGGTAAATCAAGCAGGTGTTGGTTCTTCCTTACCTGCAACGAAAACTCGGAGCCTGGAAAAGGAATGGCTCTAGAGAATCCAACCCAAAACGGCCTGAGACGTTTCCATAAGTCGTAACTCTTCATTATGGTTAGACCGTTTTCTCCTGGCAATCCTATAATGAAACTGGCTTCTGTTTTGATACCTGCTTTATGTGTTATTTTGAAAGCCCTAATGGCTTCTTCAACGATTATACCCTTTTGCATATCAAGTAGCATTTCTTGAGAGCCGCTTTCAACTCCATAGAATATCAGCCACACCCCTGCTTTCTTTGCTAAGGATAGTAACGTAGGAGGTGTTAGACGTTCATTGACTCTAAACGGAGCGCGGTATTGGATATTGTTGAGGCCTTCAGATATTATACGCTCAAACAGCTGTGTCAACCAATCGACTTTAAGGTTCATTGTATCGTCTTGAAAGAAGACTTCTTTTACCCCTATTTTGTCCCGCAACCATTTAATTTCTTCGATTACACGTGAGACGGATTTGTGTCTTACCTTTCTATTAAAGCATTTGCTACAGAAGGTACAGTCATACGGGCATCCCCTAGAGCCCATGATAAACATTGCAGGAAGAGGCCCGGGGGGTATTGCGCCCTTAAAGTTCCTTAGATTAATCAAAGACATGTTGGGCATTGGTAAACTATCCATGTCTTCAAGAGGGGGATAGGTAAGAACTTCTCTGGCTGTCGTTAAAAAATCTTCGAGGCTGGCATTTTCAGCTTCGCCCGAAACAACTTTATCGATTTCAGGAACCTCATCTAAAAGTTCTTGTCCTAATAAAGTAGGGTGCGGACCTCCTACCACTACCTTCGTAGATCGGAAGTGCTGTTTAACCTGTTTAGCGATTCTTTTCATTCCCTTGACCTGAAAAGTAGTACATGTAATACCTACGATATCTGGAGACCAAGCATACAACAAGTTCTCTAATCTTCTCTCAGTTACTCCGTCAGCAATAATGTGAATCAGGACAACTTCATGCCCTTTTTCTTTCCACATACTACCCAGGGTAAGCAGAGCACCTGACGGGTACATTTCCCAAGTAGTCGGGAAGTTTTGTTCGGGACTTATCAGTATTATTTTCTTACTTTTCATATTCGAACACCTTTACATCACCTTCATTGTGTACTAGGGTAATTCCTGGTACCTCTCCAAACCACAATCGATAGGCTATCGAATCCTTTGCAGATACTGACTTTCCCGCTTTAGCTTCGATGGCGTAAAACTTCCCAGCAATCACGTCCTTATCATAGATGATGTATCTCGTACTATTTTTGTCAAGGATACTATGTGCGTCTTCCACGCTTGTGGATGCGAAGAAGTTTATGGGCCCTTTTTCTTCTTGGTATGCAGGGGAGCAAAGAGGAACTCTTCTTCCTATCCTAGTTATCCAATGTCCGTAGTCCCACCAAGACAGTACGCTATATGTAGGTTCGTTATCAATACTCAGTTGGTAATACGCATTGGGGTCGCCATAAGGTTCAGGAGTGTTATATCTCATCCACACTAAGGCGTTGTACCACTGCGGGGTAATATTGTTAGGAAGACTTGTTACTCCTACTATTCCTTTTATAGATGGTATGATTGAGAATATAAGTAAAACAGTAACTACTGCAACTTTTGCGTGCCCTGCTACCCACTCTTTAGTCAAGGCAATCATATACGCGGACAATATCGCAACCGGAATTATGAAGTAGTACCCCCAACGCACCTGGCACATAGCCGCAATTAGTAGTATAGTCGTCCAGGTTGTAAATAAGGTATTTCTATTCCTTCGAAGGTAAAAGACTAAACCGGCTCCCATTAAAAATATCGGAACGCCATACACACTCATTGCGACACTTGGGGAAAGGGGCATTGCTTCGCCGATTGTAGTCCCTGCACTCCAAAACACAGATTGGAAGGCACTTTTGACATCAATGTATGGGTGCGCAACAGCTGTTATTACTGCAATGGTACTTAATACAAAGATAAGAAAGGACTTATTTGACCATTTCCAGTACGACTTAACTAATTGAAGAAGCCATGGACCTATGGTCAAGAGGCCGAATACTGCAAAGGTGTAGTACATGCCATAAAGGTTTTTAAGAGGTAACATCATTCCAAATCCGATTAAGGACGCGAATCCGACAATTTTCACCAACAGTAGGGTATCTTCTCCTCTTTTAGTCTTAGACAGAAAAGATATCAAGAACCAAATCCCTATAATTAGTAAGATGAAAGGAGTACCATGCCAGTTAAGGGATAGCAACCCAATACTTACTCCTGCGCCGATGAAAAACCTCCAATTACGCTTGACCGCTAAGACGAAAAAGAGCAAGATGCAAGTTGCAAGGAATGTCTCGATTATGTGATTGTCGGTAAACCCTAACAATGAGCGATGCATAAGCTCGCTTGGAATAAACGCTACAAATAGGCTTGCTACTAGTGGGATAAGGGTGCTTTTGGGGAATAATTCGCGGGTAAGGAAGAAGATAGGAATTATAATAAGCCCACCAAATACAGGGGGAAGAAACGCCCCTACAACTTCGTAATTAAGTCCCACTATTCCTGCAGCCGATACAGTCCAAGCAATGAGAGGGTGAAAGCCTACTCCGGCGCCTACAGGAAACATCGCATAAGGGTCCCATGACAGTATTGCAGGAAACTGTACTGCCATTACATCAACCAGTCTCATATGGTACCAAGGATCTACACCCCGAAATAAAACAGCACCATCTACGAAGACCTTATCAAGTTGCGGTACTATACGCAGTAGCGCTGCTACGACGATTATAATACTAAGAATTATGAAGCTGCGTTTGCCTATTTTATGTAGTGTATCTTCCAGCAATTGAAACACTTCCAACCATCCTCACATTTCATAAATTTTTTGCACCCGCACTTCTCGCACCTTTCAGGGGGTCTAGGGTATAACAAGGGTCTGTAATGTTTTTTATCTTCGAATAGTTCGGACATCTTTTAGCTCTCCTCTCGTACTTGCTGCAAATAGCCAGCATTGTACAAAAGTGGGATGAAGCGGCTCTTCGGCCTCTTCCATGCAGAAGTATCGGTTAGTAGCTTTTGCCCATCTCCACCATCTGGCCATTTCTGCAAGGTCCTCTTTTTTGTGCCTCCTTCGAATATGAAACTCAAATCTTACCTCTGCAATCTTGTCACAGTCCTCAGGGTAAATATTTCCCCATTCATACCCTTCAATGTCTACCTTTAAAAAGTCAACTCCCCCTGAAGCTTCTACGATTCTGTTTAGAGGTACTGAGCGTACAAGATTGTTACCGTAACCTGCAAAGCCGATTTTTACCAAGTCTCCATTACCTACAGCATATGGGTAGAGAGTAACGTTCTTCAAGTCGTTTAGCTCTACATTCTTACTTAAGCCTTTATGAAAAGTTGCAACCGGTTCAACTGCAAGCACCCTTTTGGCCTTCCTTGCCAATGGAATAGCCACTACGCCTACGTTCGCTCCTAAATCAATAACCCTATCAGTAGCCCGAACATGTGCAAACCAGTAATTACCTTTTATACGTTGCATCATATTTAGTTGGTCGGATAGCGCAAACTTACAATCATCTACTACAATATAATCGGCAACGCCCATTGGGATGCAAACCTTATTTGGGTCGTAGTACAAAAGGTTGGTATACTTGCGAATACCTGCGAATTTGGGGCTTCTTTTCCACTTACTTAGCACCGCCAGAATTCCCATTTTTTCCCTCCTTCTTTTTCTTTTTTACACTACGCCAAAGACAAAAAGCAGCAATGGCACACCCTCCGATAGAGCCGCCCCTGATACCGTAGTCAAACATTGAGGGAGGCTCCTCAACAGGACTGTAAGGAGACTCAGAAGTTATAGGAGGTTCTTTAATGGGATTATCTTCTATAAGGGTCGCGTTCACTGCATCGAAAATAGTAGGTATCATTGCAACTCCGATTACAATTGCCATCATAATACCAATCAGCGGGCCCACTAGGACCGTGTGACCTTCTTGAGACTTGTGCACTTTACTTCTTTGCCTCCTTATCAACCATAGATTCTGGTGTAATGAGGGAGTGATGATTAAGGACTCCGATAGAATACGGAGAGGTTATTGGGAGTCCTTCTGCCTCTCTCCAAGTCAGCCACAAGTGAGAAAGGAAAAGTTTTATCATCTTTCTGAGGGCTTGGTTGTGAATGTGCCCCTCAGATATTTGACCTTCTTTTTCCTTTCCTTTAGTAATTACAAGACCTTCGTTGACGTATCTAGTTTGGTACTTATCCTTCTCACCAAGATAGTAACGGTAGTATGTCCCTCTGGCCCTCATCAAACTGGTAGCAAGCCTCCAGCACATCGTACGGAGTCTACTGTTGTAGGTCTGTTTTTCCCCTTTTTTAGATCGAGGTGCTTTTCCGTCATCTACAGAAAATCCACAAAACTTCCACAATGAAGAAATTGTGGGAGCCTTTTCAATTTTTATAAGACCAATGACCTTTCCAATGTTTTCTTTGCCAACCCCTTTGACTCTTGAAAACCAGTAGTAGGCCGAATTCTCTTTTATCAATTGGGACAGCCGAGCGTCAAGATACTCTTCTAAATCCACCAGTTTTGAATGTATTGCCTCGGTCTCTGCGCAATTAGTCCCGTTTTGTGCCAAGTGCGACAATCTAATTCCAGTAGCCACTCGTTGCTTCTCAATTGCCAAAACTGCCTTGCACACCTCGTTTATAACATCCATTGCTGTTTCCTTTCGCTCATAAGATTTGGTTTACTAAATTATTTTGGCTCGCTCCAATCTTTCGGGTTACTTATATATTATGGCTCGCTCCACTAGATTGGTATTCTCCAGTGCAATGGCTCGCTCTTCGGCTACGGGTTACTTTTATGCTTTGGCTCGCTCTTTTGTACAGGGTTTCTCCAACCTTCTGGCTAACTTAATACAAATAGGATACCCATTACTTCTTTCCTCTCTCCAATTCTTTTCTAATCTCCTCTTTTTTGATTTCCCTCCACTCTTTTTCTTTTCCGATAAGTAGACTCAGTACATCTCCTAACATATAACATACATGGTCCAACGCCTTCATTTCTCTACTCCTTAACTTAGCTTTGCAACCCAATAATCTAGTAGGTCTTTGAGGGTTTGCTTGAACGAATAATTCGGGGACCAGTTTGTAGTACTGCAAAACTTCGAGCTGTTAGCTAACAGATACGGAACATCTGATGGCCTCATCATTTTCGGGTCCTGTTCGATAATCACCCTTCTATCCTCGTCTTCCAATATTTCCAAAAACATTTCTACGACGTTTCGAATTGTAGTGGCTCGTCCCAAACCGATATTGTAAGGAGTGCCATAGGTGCAGTTATTAACCGCAGACCAGTATGCCCTTGCCATGTCCCTAACGTCGGTGAAGTCTCTTACTGCATCCAAGTTTCCCAACATTAAAGTAGGAGGAGCTTTGTCAAGTTTAATTTGGGCAAGGCGCTTCGCTATTTTACTGCAAATGAAGAACTCACCTCTTCTTGGACCTGTGTGGTTAAATGCTCGGGTAATAACGGTTCGTAATCCGTAGCTCTTGTTGTACTGTTGCGCCAGTAAATCGGTGGCAACTTTACTCACGCCATACGGGCTAAAGGGCCTTAAGGGCTGATTCTCGGTTATAGGGGATTCTTCAGGTAGTACAAAACCGTATTCTTCTGACGAACCGGCGACATGTACGATACAGTGATCGCCGAATCTTCTGGCGGCTTCCAAGACGCAAACGGTGCCGAGAACGTTCGTAGTAAGGGTAGAAGAAGGGTACCTCCAAGAATCAGGTACAAAGGATTGGGCGGCGAGGTGGAATATGCAATCCGGCATCACTTCCTCAACGATATTACTCATTGCAACCTGGTCGGTAACGTCGCCGTCGTGGTAAATGACGTCTTCGCGCATAAACTCTTCTCTACTGCGGTGACGCTTAACACCGTGTACCTCTATTCCCTGTACATCTACTAAGTAGTCAGCTAAATGACTCCCTACAAAACCAGTTACCCCCGTAATTAGTGCTTTCATTAATTCTGTACCTCCTTTGTTTCTATCAATTCGTAAATTGTCACCCCCTCATTTACTTCTACCCACTTGTTGCGCAAATAGGAATACTCCCAATAAGAATCAAAATGTACCCAGTTTGCGTTGTCTATGTAATACTCCTTAACGTAGTAACTGTTTTGACTTCCAACCAATTCCACGAGACCTTTTGGGGCAGTGTAGGCCTCCCACCACGGACTGACTACAAATATTATAACGAAGGAGACGATTACTACCAAGATGGGAAAAAGCACTCCGTGAAGGGACCCTTCTTTTCTTTCTTTACGCACTCTGTACCTCTTTATAAAGCCGTTCGTATTCATCCAAACATTTGTCCCAGCTGTGTTCCTTTGCAAATCTGTAATTGTCTTCCAAGTCAATCGACGCCATTCTGCCCTTGAGGTATTTCTCATTTCCGATAATTAAGCCCAAGTCATCAGTGAGGATGCACCGGCTCTTTACGTCAAATGGCATAACCGCATCCATCATAACGATGGTAGGCTTTTTGCACGCCATAGCTTCTACGGGGGGAAGTCCGTAGCCTTCCACCCATGTCGGAAAGGCAAATACATCGATAGAGTTGTAAAAATCCACTAATTCGTCATCCGGGAGATAACCCAAAAACCGAATACGCGGATCGCCCCTAGCAAGTGCTTTTACCTCTTTTTCATCTGCCCCACCTCCTGCAAGAACTAACTCCCCATTGAAATATGATTCGGTAAAAACCTTAACTAACATATTAACGCGTTTGCGCCTGTCTAGCTGGCCGAGGTATCCGATGCGAAAGACGTTATCAGGCTTCTTAGCGGGTTCCAAATCTTCCCGAATTCCAAGACGTATCACAGAACATTTTTTATAAGGAACGTCAAATGTCTTAACGACGTCTTTAAGAGTATCACGGCTTATACATGCAATTCGAGCAGCCTTAGAAGCCCTTTTGCACCCCATCTCAAACGCCTTACTCCCAATAAGCCTTTTCCATTTGCTGTTCCCGATACCTGAGCCCGTACGGTTAAGGTGTAAAAGAGGTATCAGGTCGTAAAAAGTAACGACCGTTTTTTGTGACGGTGTCCACATTCCTTCCATAGGGGTCAGAGCGTGATAGACGTCATACCCTTTTGGGATTTTATACTTCAGTTCCAGGAACGTGTACTTGAAGTAGGAGTACAAATCGGTTCGGTCGGTAGAGATGCGGTGGACGTTGTGACCCCTCTTCTCCATTCCATCCGCAATTGCAGAAGACACTCTACCTATTCCTGCATTGCGAAAATCGAAGTAACGAGTAGACATACAAACGTTCATATTAAATAGCCTCCAATTGCAATTATTACCACGGACGCAATTATCCTACTTGCTCTACCTATATGAGCTAAGTCTCCTGTTAAATTATCAGGGTCAATATTTTCGTGAAATCTTATGCTAAGAATAGATTCGACGAGAACCCATCCGGCTGAACAGATTAAGATAATACCGAGATGACTATTCGGAAGCATTATTGGCACTTCTTTGTCCCTTCGTCAACTCCTTTTAGTAGCGACCTTCTTAACTGTACAAGTAGTATCCCTAAACGGTTTTTGCCCGCACCTCTTGCGTATCCCCAATATATATCTGTAGGACTGTCTTCGACCAATTGCTCACCTACTGTCGCCAATAGCTTTTCTTGTAAGCGAGGATATTGCGTAAACTTAGCATACAAGGCTTTTAGCATTATCTCCTCTTTAATACTATCCCAATCATTCCTTAAGGTCACGTACCGGCCAAGAATTTTTGCCATCTTTGGGGTTGGACGGCTTTTAACCCATTCCTTTTCGCTTTTAAATAGGGTTTTTTGTGCCTGGTAGTAGTGTTCAACAGTTGGCCACGTTTCACCGTTAATGATAATGGGGGTACGGCTAAAATTGGACAACCACCAGTATTCGTTATTCCCATAGAAAAAGATAGTCATCTGTCGTTACCACCCAATTATTCTCTTCCGCAGTATTCGCACCCTAAAACAGATTTTTTCCCAACAATTTGGTTCCGGCAAATCAGATACGTTTGTAGCCAGTACCACAACAGCGGCCCCGAGTACTTCTTGCAGATGATTTACTAAGAACTTCGCAGCCGCCTCCTCTCTTCGCTCACGTATCCAATTAGTGAGACATTGCATTAGTTACTCCTCACCCATACCTTGCTTTGCAAGTTCTCCCAAGATATTAGGGGCCGTCCAATTTGTTGATTCAGCAGCTTCTTCTGCTTTATCCTTCTTAGGGGACTTTGACATGTTGGCCCTTCGTACCTCTTCCCAAATAGGTTGCATGTCTATTCCAAAAGAAACCGCAGCCCCAAGTAGGACCCACATGCTATCTGCAATACTACTGGCAATGCCCTCTAAGTCCCCCAATATAATTGAGTCAAAAGTCTCGTGGAACTTCTCTTCAATAAGTCGCACCCGAAGCGTTCGGGTTCTATGATCGATATCTGTTGGCTTATCATTGATTAAATGGTCGAATCGTTCGTGGAAATCTCTTACATCCCGTTGCCAGTCGTGACTCAATCTTTTTTCCTCCTATTCTTGATTATCAGGTATACGGTCATTGCTATCAAGCCGCAACCTACTCCGATTATGGGACCTATTATTTTAACTACCTCAGCACTCATACTTTACCCCCTTTAGTAATATTACCCCCTGTTCTTATAAGCTATTACGAACCAAAACGAAGCAGTTACCAGAGCTGCGATGCACCCGAATGTCAGGTCAAGAGTAGCGTAGACGGTTCCAAATACGGTTAATATGCTCCCGGTCATGAAACTGGTAGATTGGGGTATTTTTGCGTTGTTACGTATTGATGGAATTAGAGCCACGGCGAAACCAATACTACCGCCCATGATAACGTAGTCCTGCCACATTACCTGTTTCTCCACAAATAAAGAATTATGCGAATAGCATCCATGACCTCCAGTTTGGACTTGGATTTAATTGGTCGTGGGTGATAAGTAATTGGACAAGACTTAATACTCCACATACCACTTATGGCTTTGGTGAATATCTCCGTTTCTAGTGTAAACCCCTTACTCTTTATTCCAAAACCTTTCAAAACGGGGGTCCTAAAGCCCCACAACCCTGTACAAAGGTCTGTTACTGGGTACCTGTAGATGAAGGACGCCAAACGAGAGAGTACTAAGTTGCCAAGTTTATGCGACATCGACATGGCCCCATCTATTTTATGGATTCTAGGACATGTTACCACATCATAATCGTCGACTAAGTAGTTTACAATAGGGCGCATCGCAGCCTGCAAAGGATAGGTACGGTCGGCGTCGACCATTATGACATAAGGAGTCTGCACTTTTTTGATAAGGGCTTGAATTACATTCCCTTTACCCTTGCGGGAGACCATAACAGGAAAGACTCCTTTTTCGACGCACTTTTGCCAGGTACTATCCGTGCTATTGTTGTCCCCCACAAGTATATGGCAATCGACCCCTGAGTCTCGGGCGTCGGTTATCACATCTCCAATTGTTGCCTCTTCGTTATAGGCCGGAATGAGAACAGTTACATTTGGTGGCACGTTACTCCTCCTCCTCTGTATCTGGTAAGAATACTTGAGAGCCGGAAACGTCCCCCACTAATTTACCTTTAACGCCATTATCACGCAAGACCGCAAAAACCGAATCAACAGCTTGTCGAAGTAGACTTTCAACAGGGGTATTAGTTTTTTCCTCTTCTGTCATCTCGTGGTAGGCTTGTACCAATCTTTCCTTAACTTTTCTTTGGCTGACGACCTTCATACTAAAATTCTCCTTCCAATTTTGACTTGGTAAAACTTGTCCGCTCTCTTCTTATTCTTTTCGAAGATTTGCCTTTCGTATAGGGCGAATTGTTGCGGGGTGCGACCGTTAATAGTGCACCAATGAACTATTAACCTTTTTACATACGTAGGTTTGTAGACCATCTTAGAACGTCCGTAGTGGTGGACATTGTGACACATCTCACAGCAGCACTCCAGCTTAGCGAGCTTTTGTAACCTCCGCTTATCGTCAAATACCCAAACCTCATGACAGTGAAGGGGCAATTTCGTCTCTCCACATATCTCGCAGGTGTAGTTAGCATCGAAGTATTTCTTATGTCGAATTTCGTTCCACTCTTTAGGTTTGAGTCGGTTTGCAAGCGAAACGCCCCAAGTACTGGCTGGAATGGGTTGAATCTCCAGTTTAAGCCTCATGACCTGTCAAGAACCAGTTGACGATTGTCTTTCAGGACCCACTCTAGTGCCTCTATTTGGGCCTCTAACTCCGTATCGTAAAGACGTTGCATACCTCTTACTTCTTCCAATTCTTGCTTTAGCCCCTCTATCCTTTGAACGATTTCTTCGACAGATTTCATTTACTTCTCCCTTTGTAGTCACCTCGACGTCTTTCTTTTAGAGAGCTTATAGTGGGCAACAGCAGTTGCAGCGACTAGCCCCACGATACACCCGAAAGTCAATAAATGGTAGTTGCGGTTTTGACGCAAATCTCCCTGAAGCGACCCTATCTGACCCTCTAATTCTGCGACCAGAAGGTCAAGGTCGTTAATATCAGAGCTCAAATCCCCGCGAGTCGATGTTATCTCTTCTTTGAGCGACTCTAGTGAAGAGGAAATCTCTTTAACTCTTTGCTTGGTTTCTTCTAAGTCACCATTACCGTTTTCGTATCCGGAGATAAGTTTAGCAGTTGCATCAGATAGGATGCTAAATTGGTCCTTAACCTCTCGTCGCCAGTATTCTAACTTCGACAACCGTTGAGAGTAAATAAGGCTGTAACTTTGGCTACGCTTAGTGTGAGAGGTATGTATGACCGTTGGTTCATTAATGTCTTGGCCGTTTATAAATACATCATTACAGGGACCTGGATTAACATCCACCTCAGAGTTCTCTCCCGTATTTACAGTAACATCAGAATTTCCGGAAACACCGATATCAACGTCCATGCCACAATCACCGTCACATCCACTCTCGCCGCATCCATCTCCTGCATAAGCAGGCAGGCTAGTCAAGACCATTACAGGGATAACTAGCAACCCCAACACCCATAACCTTTTCATTGTACAACCTCCTTATATTCCTGTTTCGACCCCCCTAAGGTCGTCTATTATTTCTCCCATAAGTTCTTTTTCCTTTAAGGAAAAAGTATCGCCATTGGGAAAATGGTAAAGATAAAGACGTCCGGCTCTTGCTATATTTAGCAAGGTTGCAAGGTCCTTTTTATAAAATACCACCCTTGTTGTTTCATTCACTATTTCCATTTTATGCCCCCATGTGGGTATATGAATTAATATACCCACATACCAAGTTATTCTACAGTAGTTGAGTAGTCAGGAACGGTGAAAGTACTTCCTCCAAGCCAGTTGGCAATAAAGTTGAAACTCGATGCACCTGTCATACCTGGGGCCATCTGCGTTGTTGCAGAGTCATCCCCCCTACCATAAAGTTGAAACTGTCCACTACCAGTAGCCGTAAAGTCGGCATTGGTATAACATCCGCAACCATGTCCTAGTTTGACTCTGCCTCCACTGGCCTCTGAACTCATACAATCAAGGTCAGCACTACCAGAACCGCCGGCCCACAAATCTATAAGATTGAGACTGGCGTCGGAGACATCGCCATCCATATACCGCCACAACTCGTAATTGGTAGCGTTGGAAACAGTGATGTGGTCATTACTGTTCCAGCTGTAGTTACAGTCACGCATGGAAGCAAAATTGGTAGTAGAACGATTCTGCAACGAGGCATCGCCATCATCTGTGATAATATAGGCAAAAGATTGTTGCCCACCAGGTCCGTATGAAGAAGTCTTAGACTCAACCCTATTAACCTCAAGCCAAGCCTGTCCGCCACCTGTGATATCGGTATCTAGAGAAAAGTTACAGGTATCGACGTTGTAGCTGTATGGATTATTGTTTTGGTCTGTAGCTTTGAATTCCCCTGTATGGTGATTTCCCCCGGAATAAAAGCTAGCATTAGAATCTCCGGTGTCAGTATTTCCTGTTACCCAACCAGCTCCATCCCAGTCCACTTCTACAGTACTTGGCCCGTCAGCCAGTACCGGTGTTGCGAGCAGCATCACAGCTGCAATTATTGCAACAGGCAAGATAAACCTTAGTCTCTTCATTGTTTTTCCTCCTTCTTATTTTTGTTTTCGGGCTAGCAACCCAAGACACGCTAATTACACCTCCTAAACTCCTCTTTTGCTGCCCCAAACGGCTTTATGTAACTGAAGGCTGAACCTTGCACCTGTACCAATACAAAAATTAGCTACCTCCTGTAACCATTCTTTGTTCCAGTACCCCCATATTGTTCCAGCCCTCTTATCTACCAAATGAAACGCCATTGGGCTGATTAAAGTTCTTGCACGATAGTGTTGCGTGTACATAAAATCCTCAGCGTATTTGAGGTCCTCATCGGTACCTACTACGAACTTGAACTGGTCACAACTCCTGGCAACTTTTATCCATTTTCGCTCAAAAGGCTCTACAATATGAGCCGATGGGCCCTTTACATCTATACACCAAGAATCGACAATATCCATCCACAAAGGAGGCAAAAGGGTCCCATTCGTCTCTACCTCCACGAATTGTCCCTGAACCTTAAGTCGTTGTACGAGCTCATACAACTCCTCTGCTTGCATTAGGGGTTCACCGCCTGTAATACACGCCCATATAACTGGCGCATCTACAGCCCTGAGAATCTCATTGACTGGTACGGCCAACCCTCTATTGGGGTTTCTTGCATGTGTTGTATCACAATATACACACGGCTTTATTAAGTTGCAACCTTGCAAACGTATAAAAGTAGTAGGCTCTCCTTGGTAGATGCCTTCACCCTGAATAGAAGTAAACACTTCACTTATATTCATTTCCAGATGTCTCTCCCTTCTTTTATTCGGCGGCGGTGAGCTTTTTCATCGAACTTCTCTTCTTCTTCGTAGTAGTAATCCCCAAAGGTACGGGTAACAACACCGAACTTCTTTTTGCACTTAGTACAGACGTTATCTTTGATAACACCTCCGCAACTCTTATGTATTCGTACCTTTTTTCCCATTTAGGCACTCCCTTTCTAAAATTTTCCCAATAGCGTCGGGACAGCTCAATGCGACGTTTTCGCTAGCCCCTGACATCGGGTTAGGGCACCTAATCCCCTTAAGGGATTTGATATAAACCTCTGGTAATACGCCACTCCTAAGACCAATTGATATTGACCTGCAAAGCGCCTCGTTTTGGCACATCGAACACCCGCCAGATTTGCCAAGCATTGCAAACACCTCAACTACATGTCCGTCATTCGAGGTTACGGTAATGTATAAGCTACCGCACCCTACCCTTACTTTGTGTGTACAACTAGGAAGGGTTTTTGGTCGCGTAGAATACTCCAATCGTGATTACCCCCTAAATAAACTAACTAAAAATATGAGTAGATATACTAGGCCTACAACGATGGCCGAACCCAATAAAACGCGGGCCCACTTGGGCCAATTTGGCATTCTGCTTGCAACAACGGATACTCCTGGAATATTGTCTCCCCATTTTGCATATGAGGTCGTCCCCTTAACTCTTATAGGGCCATGGGGTTTTAGTGCAAAGTACATGTCACTGGGCGGTTTCGAAGCGAACATAACTTTCCAAGACCACTTTTTGTTGCACGCTTTGCATTTGATTGGCCACCTCATTGGAATTGTTCCATTGCAGTTTTTGTGGTAATACGGCATCTTACACCTCGACACCAAGAATTGCACAGCTATCGGGCGTCTCCCATACCTTCACCCAAGCCATTTTAACGCCTAAATAATGATTAGGACCAAGACCGCTTTTCCTCCACTTAAGCCACATTTCACAAATATAGAGCGCCATGTTTTCAGCTGTTGGATTTGGGATAGTTTTGTTAACAACCTTATGGTCGAATTTCCTCTTTACGGCCTTGAGGAACTTGTTCAGGACTGAAAAGTCCATTACCATACCCAACTCGTTATCGTCACTATGAGGGTCGTGTTGATGAGGAAGACCTTCAATGCCAAGCTCGACCATCCATCGATGCCCGTGCATGTGCCTGCACTTGCCTTTGTAATAGGGCAAATAATGAGCAGCGTCAAAGCTAATTCGCTTCGTTACAATCATAGCCCTCCTCGCATTGCATCAAAAATAGCTCCCGGTGTGAGACCTTTTACTCCGTATTGGAGAATCATAAAAGCTACAAATCCGGAAATTAGCAAAATTAAGCCGACCTTCTTACTTATTTTGATTTTGACCGGTTTTCGTTGCTCTTCGTTCTCGTGTTCCTCGATAGCACGGGCAAGTCTCTCTTCTCTATCATCCATTTGCTTTAACCTCCTTAAATCTGTACGACACTATTTCCTTTTCTTCTCCAACCTTCATAAGCCCCTCCGGGCCGAATACCTCAAGCACTCTTTCCTTTTTGACGTCGAATCGGTGGGATATTACCTTTTTGATTTCTAAGTCCCCGACTATCATCAATTCCTTATCCCCGATTAACCCTTCGGATAGGACGGTTCCAAATTTATCCGTTTTGCCAACAAAGTAGTCGCGCACTTCTTGATTCATCATTTTGCCGACCAACAAGTACTGCTGTGCCTGTTTCCACTTCTCGGCCATATCATCCGCAACTACTTCCTTCATCCAGCTGAAATCAACCTTCACACCAAAGCAATTAATGTGGCAGTGTTGACACGCTTCGCACTCTTTTGGTTCGGGTTTCCAGTCCTCAATACGGATTCTATCGCACCACTCAATAATGGGTAAAATGTAATCGTCGCTTCGCTTAACAACAATGTCTTCGTAGTCATTAGAGTCCTTGTGGATCACGTTTACGAATGCCTCTGTTAGCCCCATACCAAGCATATAAGCATTAACTTGTGTCTTTACATTAGGGAAATACTTAAGCCCGTAATTGCGGAATAAAAAGAAGCTCCGACTATTCCACGCTTTGTGCTCCCACAACCTAGAAACACCGTTAAGGGTCACTACTCCATCAATCGAACCCGGTACCAATGACTTACCAAGGGATACTACATCTTGACGATTTGTTACCCTAATCCCTGCTTTTTGCAATCTGAGAACGGTCTTCTCTTCTTGCACCCAACCGTCGTCCATGTTGAGCAAATTAACAGGATCAACCTCTTCACCCCACAATTTACCATCATGAGCAAGTCTCAACCTGTACGGACATGGAAAAAGTTGAGAGCAAGAAAGGCCCGGCGCCCTGCCTGCTTTCTTAACTCGCTTCCTTCCCATGGAAGCAAAAATTGACTCACTTAATATTCCCATTTATCCTCCTAATTCTAAAATCTGTTTCAGACCATTAATCTTGGGTACACTCTAACATTTGTGCCTTTGACAAGCTCCCAAACGTCACTTGCATAATCAGTTACGACAGCCCGTATTGCTTGGGCCTCTGAAGTAGCATCCAAAAACCCTTTTACGTTATCCCTTTCATAAATGATAATGTCCCTTCTTGGCCGTAAGCTCATGTAGTTAAAAGTAGCATCTGGACGGTAATGCACCACCCATCTGTCTACTGAAGAGAGCCAAGGCGGTTCTTTAGTCGTGCCGTCCTCTTCTAATTCAAGTTTCACTCCGGCTTTGAACATTATATTTACAAAAGCCGCAATTCCGTTGACAGTCAACGGATTACCAACAAGAACCACCCAACTATTTTGTTCAATTCCCTTGTTTACAAGCATCTTCGCCAATTCTAAAGCCGAATAGGATGCACCGAACCCAAATTCTACAAACCAAACCGGCAAACCATAATTCATCCCCTTCCATCTATAACCTTGATGTACCTTGAAAACATTCATCACCAGTTCTCCCTATACCATTTTATCCAACCTACAATTTTCATCCTCATCTTCGTAAGAACATCAGGTCCAGATTTCGTGCTTTTTTCGTCGCTGCCGTCATTCAGAGTTATGCTCAACCAAGCCACTCCTCCTATAATAACAACGGCCACCACAATAAATACTAACACATCCATCATTAAAGTATGTGAGGGGGTACCTGCCTCTCCTTGTTGAGATTCCTAGTAGAGAGGTACTTCAGCTCCTTGCTTACTCCCAAATTACACGTTCTGCAGCACATTGGACGGGGAGACAACGGCATGGATAGACCGGCAGAACTTTCCCGTGATACCCCCTCGTATCTCCTTTCATAACTCAAATAACAGCTCATCTATAGAGTTCGCAATAACAAAGTGTTTACTGGCGCGTGACATGGCAACGTAGTATACACGCTTTTCTTCTCCGTCATTGTCAGGATACCAGTCAAACAAAACCACTTTATCAAATTCGTGCCCTTTTGCACAATGAATGGTCATTAATCGAAGGTTGCTCTCCCCGACAATGTCTCGTTCACGATTTTCGCTGACTTCCGCACTTAACCTAATTCTATGAGGGATGCTTCTGCCCTTCAATTCATTTGAAACGTAAAAGACGTCGTCGTTGCGTCTGCACAGAATTGCAGTCAGACCAGTATCCTTGACACCTTTACTTACCAACTTACGGTCGTATACCTCATTTAGCCTTTTTACGACATGGGGGGCGCTCCGGTAATTGTCGTGCAGCACTTCTACCCCACAACCTAGTATTGCAAGATACTCCATTACCTTAGCACCCATTGCACCTTGAAAGCCGTATATAGACTGGTAAGGATCTCCAACCGCAAACAACTTGCCTCCAACCAACGACGTAACTACATCCAACTCAAGTTCATTAACATCCTGACACTCATCCAACAAAACCCAATCGTATCTATCCTTGTCGCCCGTTAGCATAAAACGGTATAATAAGCCTCTATACTCCCAAGCGTCATTCCAACCGACTACCCCACAGCAGTAAGAATGAATCGTAGTGGCAGGTAACATTGGTACCCTCTCCGACATTTCCCTAGCCGCACTTCGGGTAAAACAAAGACATAAAATGGAATGCCCATCATTCATCAGCCGCCGTGCTTTTTCGGTAAGTACACGTGTCTTGCCTGAACCAGGACCGGCCACTACAACAAGAGACTCATTTGAGTCGACTACTCCTTGCTGCTCACTACTTAAAGCCCCCACTTAACTGGGCATGTGCCTTCTAAGAGTAGCGATGTTTATTACACTGGCTAAATAGCCCTTCTGTGTAAGTTCTAAGTCAGCCGCCAACTTATGCGTGGGTTGGGACTTATCCTTCAACCCGTCTTCAATATGCTCCTCACGAAGACCCATTAAAATGGGTACGCCGGTATCAATCGACATTACATTGGGACGATTTTCGTACCACTCCAACTCCTCTAACACAGTAAGCCCCAAGAGGTGAATGAGGCGGCCATTCGGCATATTCGAAATAAGGAGCGCACGGCGCAATGCCATTGTATCTGGCAAGTCTGTGGGGCCTGAAAGAACGCGGTAAGGAATCGCAATGACACCTTTATATACGTTCGTGCACGACAAACACTCAACGGGGGTACTTCCTTGCATTACACCAATGACTCGGTCTTCTCCAAATTCTTTACAGGTCTCTACATAAGCCTCAAATGTTTTACCTGCTTCACCACGCCAATCCGGAGCAATGATATAACAATCTCCGCCAACCTTTTCGTTGGCCTGCTTAAGGTCCTCAATAGACATTGGTTCGCCGTTTTCGTTGAGGCCGTTGTCCAAGTACTTTACTTTATCGTCTTCGGCAAAGTATTGCGCATACTCCTCATCCTTCAATACTTCTTGAGCTAGAATAAAGGAGAAATCAGCAAGGGGCTGAACAAGTTTTAACAAATCTGTTCTGCTTTCAAGGGACAACTTCATTATTCACCCCCACCATTCAGAATTTCATAAATCGATAACATCCTATTAATGTGTCTTTGACGTGCCTCATCTTTGTACTCCGAATGGGTGAGTGAAGTTATGGGCAGCCCCTTTTCGACTCCCCTGACCTGCATCGCTTTGGAAGCATAAGGACTCTGCATAAATTCTAATGATTCTTTTTCCGCTAACTCATCTGCGAGTTGCCACATCTCTTTGTACTGTGTCGGGATTGTCATTCCTTACCTCCTTTTCGGACAAACCAAACGGTCATAGCTGCCCAATTCATAATATCTAACAAATCCTCGACAAAACGTACATCTCCTGTTTTGCCATTGCTGTACATCGCTTCGAGGTAGCGCGCCTTGCGGAGTATCTGAGATACCGAATTGGAAATATCCGCTTTGGACTTCCACGAATCCCCGAGAATGGGCTCTCGTTCTTCTAGCAGTCCTATTGCCTCTTTAAAAATTGGGGTTAAATCTTCACTTGTTGACATGATTACCTCCTCTTGCTATTGAATAGAATTCTGCACGGGCTTCCACCCTGTCCATTATTGCTCCCTTAAGAACAGAAGTAGAGACTTTAGCTTCGTCTTGTTTTATTCCCCTGGCACACATACACCCATGTGAGCCGATTACATAAACCCCTACACCTTTTGGATTAAGGCGGCTCTGAATCTCGTCAGCGAGCTCTTGCGTATACTGTTCTTGAATAATGGGCCTTTTTGCAAGCACTACTGCCGCTCTTGCAAACTTGCTGAGGCCGAGGACCAGTTTAGTGGGAATGTATCCTGTATAGACCTTAAAGTTGCAAGGTACCAAGTGATGCGGACACAACGTCCAAACGTTTATGGGACCTTCTACGAGCATCTCGTCATACTCCGCCATAAACTTGGCACTATCTTTGAATACCTTATCCAACTCACCTTCTATCTTATCATTTTCCCAACAAAACTCGTCGATGAGCCGGCGTATTCTACTACCTGTACCCTTGAATTGATCGGCGCCTACCCAACCATAATACCGTTTACGCATTAACAACTCAAGGGCGTCAAAGAGGTCCTTGTTCTTTTCAGTCAATTTCCTTCTCCTTTTCTTCCTTTCTAGTCTTGAGGGCTCCTTTGCGAAGCTTCCGGTCTGCCCACCTCATCACAAAATAGATAACAAGACTAATTGTGAAGACGTACCACGCCGGAATCGACTTGGCAAGCATTTGGTACCAGTTCCCTTCTGGAAACACCCCTGGTGCCCACTTAGCCAAGAGTTGAGCAGTAACGACGGTATGGACTGCAAATAAGGCCATCCATACAACTATTACACACCACAACACAAGCTTTATCAAAGCGACGTCTTTTGGTTGTAACCTTTTACGGAGCCCCTTAAGGAGCCACCTATCCTTGAAACTCATATTCACCTCCTATCTATGAGCGGCTTAAATAAAACGTGATGGTTTTCGTGGAATGTACAAATCGCGCATACGTCGTTTGTCTACGTTTGTGCGCATTAAGTACCGAAAGAGTAAGAATGCTCCCAAAAGGATAAGGCCTACGACCAAAACAACTTTCCACTTATTGCTCCCGTGAGCGGTCTTTTCTTTCAAAACCCGATAAGCTTCGCTAAGGGCGTCCATATTACAGCCTCCTTAGGTTGCGTGGGTCGGTAAGAACGCTTGCCCCCCGATTAACGTAGAAACCTTTTGGGATTTTGGGCAAATAAAAATCACGGTCCTCAGAGCCACCATGCGGGAGCATGGCCTGAAGCTCCTCAGCCGAAATTTCCGTATCCCTTCCAAGTTGCGATAACAAATCCATTAAGTCTCCAACTCTCATTTCTGTCTCCTCTACTTACGAAATACATAAAATACAATAACGGCTACCAAAACACCGACTGCTACATACGGTAGGACTCCTAAAAAGTCCCAAATACCTCCTTCTCTCAATTATTCTTGTTCCTCAAAGATAGAATTCCGTACTCTTCTCCGAAGCCCTTCTAAAAAATCATCAAAGCGCTTCTCCCATAATAAAACTATGGTGGATGCAAACATGCTCACAATCACTACAACGAAAAACAGATGATAATCGGGTAAAACAGTTACAACCCACGTACACAACCCACCTAAGAGGGCAGTCAGACCTATTTTCCATTTCCGTTTTATTGTCTTCGACTTTTTCATCTCAGTTCTCCTTATTTTCTGTGTCAATTTCACCTTCGAGTAAGGGGTCTGAAAACTCCACATACTCGTAAATCTTTTCCTTTCTCTCACGTTTCATTTTAGCGTAGAATTTTTCTCGATTGGCCCATTCTTCTCCAGTCAAATCAGAAAGTGGCCTTCCATCGTCATCTTCAGCGCTCATACCAAATGCGTTCATACAATCAGACCTCCTATTTGGGACCCACTAACAATAAGAAGATTAAGGGAGCGAAAAACCTACTACTATAACAAAAACATAGGTCCTATTCATGTTCATACAGTACGGCCTTTTAATGCCGGATCCTCAACTCCCAAATCCGCAAATGCTTTGGCCCGTATTCGGCAACTGTCACATTCCCCACAAGGCCACTTACCTCCAGTGTAGCAGCTCCATGTAAGTTGGAAGGGAACCCCTAACTTAAGTCCCAGCTCAATTATTCGTTTCTTGGACATATCTATAATTGGAGTGTCTATTGAGATTCCCTTTCCGGTTTCTACAAACCGCTTGGATGCCAGGTTTAACGCCCTATTAAAGGCTTTTATAAACTCCGGCCTACAATCCGGGTAACCACTATAATCTATAGCATTTGCCCCAATATACACTCTATCCGCACCTACAACCTCTGCCCACCCAAAAGCAACAGCTAAAAAAATTGAGTTGCGTTGGGGGACCCAAGTTGAAGGGATTCCCTCTAATGAATCTCTATGTGGTATTTCGCTCTGATTAAAAAGAGCGCTACCCCCAAAGGTATGTAGGGGCAGCGCCAATATTTTGTGGCAGACAGAATCCAACTCCGATGCCAGATTTATCGCAGCAGTGGTCTCTTTGACATGTGTCTGACCATAATCAAAGGAAAGAGCGTACAAAGACTTGCATTCTTCCTTTGCACACCAGGCTGTAACGGCGGAATCTAACCCACCTGAAAGGAGAACTACTCCGGCTTCGACTTTATCAACAGCTTCCATCTTCTCCTCGGATTGTTATTATTATTTGCTGCTTTAAGTGGCCAACAGAGTACCCAGCATCCCTTACCCTGAAGTATTTGTCGTTGACTCCTAATCCTCTCTCAATAGAGTCTGAGATGACTTTAAACAAGTTAGGTATATCAGGTCGACTCTCGTTTTTGAACTCTCCAAACACATCGATGACGTAACAGCCTAAAAGCGGTATACCCAAAGTTTTCGTTTCGAGCTCAAGAACTCTCATCCACCACTTCACAACGGGTCTTGTCCCTCTTTTGCTGTTCTTGTACGAGTTGTCGGTAAGAATACCTCCTATGTAGGGCATCTTAATCTTCCATTCGCGCATAAGTTCTAGCACCTGGCGAATACCTAATTTTCAGGCCGAATCATGTGACCCGCGCTGCTTCTTAGGCCGCGGCAAATACAGAAGCAGGCTTAATCTTGTTTGGACGGCTCCTGACCTGCTCCTCGTACTCCTCATTGGTAACCGTAACGGTGCACGGCAGACCAATGTAAGCTGCCGGCTGGAGTACGAAGTTCTCATCAAGAACTGCTTCCGGGTCCACAGCTTTGATGAACTGGTAAAGGAAAGGTAGGGCCTGCGGCTGTAAGGAATATTCCCTAAAGAGCTTGCGACCGGCAAACTCCTGAGGTTCCTTGACAGTCAGGACCAAGCTGACCTTAGGATTCGAGCCTCTTTCCGGTTTTGAGGTACCAGGAGTAAACTCCGTAACCTCACAAAGGTAATTATTCTCTTCCGGTAGAGGGTCAAACGGTTTTACTCCCGAAAAATCAATGGCAATACCAGGGGTTTCATTCTTTGGCAATTTGTTGTTCCTCCTCATTTTTACTTTTTCAGTCATTCAACTGGCATCGCCAGGTGCTAGCTATTTTGTTGTCCTTCCTTCAGCTTCTTGACTTCCGCAATAAGGGCAGGAATGACCTGTGACATAATGGTCATTTGGTCGCACTCACTCAACTTGAGCTTTAGATTACTTTCAATCCACTTATCCGTTTCTTCTGGAGACCAACCAAAGTTCTTTCCTCTGAGATAGACAGCTTCTAGTTGTTGCTTAGTGGGCCTACTACCTTCTTCCTCTCCGGCTCGTTGGCGGTATACATCACTAAACATACCAAAGAGTATCCCGCACTTCTTTAACGCATCAGTCGCAGCGGCTTTAAAATCGTTACCTAAGCTTAACATATCGCCGGCTTTATGACTTCCGCCAGACGTACGATACTTCTTAACTTCGGAACTGCCGTATTGAACTTTCTTTATGGTTATTGGTTCAATCGTTCTTGTCTCGTTACCGATTGTAATACTTTGTCCCGGGACGTGCACCGTTAACTCCCCTTTTACCACTACATGACCGTCTTGGGTAAAAGCCTCCAAAGCATCAAAACTCCACAGGAGACCAAAACAGGTGTTAAGCCTTTCAATGAAACGAAAACCGGGTACGTATGGTGCATTACCACCGCCACCAATAGGCCGCTCCAACACCCAATCATTAGGCGTAGCGGCGGTTAACTCATCTACTAACGCCTTTCCTAAATATTGATACCTAAGATGGGCAATCTCATTTGTTTGTTGGTCCTGCGGCATTTATCTCCTCCAATGCACGAAAAATCGATTTGACTGTTTTAGTACGCAATTCGTCATCTTTGATATCTGAGAGGGCAAACTTCATTGCCTTCTCTAGATTTCTGACGACGCGCGTCAGACTGGGGGCATCTAAAGTTGAATTAGTCATAATATACATATATTATATAATTTTATATAAAATATTTCAATCTTATTATTAGAAAATATTTGTGGGGAAAGGAGTTGCCACTTGATTTTTTATAAAATTTATTATATAATAAATGTAGAATATTATAGAAGGAGGTCAAATGAGAACCAAAACTGTGTGGGTGGAAATAGTTGATGGATAAGGAAGAAAGCGTGGACAAGTACCTGGCCGCACAGCGTCGGTACTTCCAATCAAACAAAGGCAGACGAGCACTTAAGAGGTACTTAGAAACGGAAAAGGGAAAAGCTTCTGTTCAGAGGTATGTAGAATCGGAGAAGTTTAAAGCGTCGCAGCTTAAATACCGAATGTCTGAAAAGGGGCAAAAACAACAAGAAAAACAACGAGCCGCGGCTGCACTGTCCAAGTTCTTAAAAGCCAACCCCAACAAAACCGTAAAAGACTTTTGGGAGCTATTCGTAGTAAGGGAGGGCGAAAATGGACAAGGAAAAAGCGGAACAGGTTCTGAATGAAATGCATAACCTAATTAAAGCCGGTACGGGGTTTTAAGGGGGCAAAGTGGACGACGAAAGAACAATTAGTGTACCTAAGAAACTTGCCGAACAGTTAGAAAAGTACGGAACAGGCGTCCTAGACTCTTTGGCAAAGAGGACTGAACTCTTTTCATTCAAGGCAGAATATAATGTCTCAAAAGCTTCGGGGCTTAAATGTCCGTTCTGTTCTACTCTAGAACAAAAAGCCGCAGGTTCCCTATGGTACGACGAATCTGATTACTCCCATCTTGTATGCAGAAAATGTCTTACCGAATTTAGTATCAGTTCTAAGCCGTATTCTATCTCTGAATTAATTGAGAATCTACGAAAGATAAAAAAGGGGGAATACTAAATGCCTAAAGACCTATACTCAGCAGAGATTGAAAACGTCTCTGCCCAACCTCGCACTACCATACAAGATTTCCGACATGCATTCTCTCCGAAACAAGCCTCAATGTTCTTTGCACGTCAATATCCATATCCTCCCTACGTCATCAAATACGTCAAGAACGAGACGACCGGTACAATGTTTACCCTTGATGATGCTTTAGGCGGTTGGCGGACCTATGACTAACAAACACATGAAGAGAGCTACTGTTTGTATGTTTGCGTTTCTTGCCCCGAGTGCAGGCGTATTGATAGGAGGAGCTGCAACCAGTAATACATCCCTTATGTACATCGGGCTCTTCTGTTTATGGGCAGCTACGGCTATAATTATTCGTGAGAACTACCTCATTATGAAACAACTTAAAAAGGAGCTCGCCGAACGGGTTAAGGAATTAGAACACATTTTAAAGGACTAAAAAAAAAGTGGATGGCCCGCACGAAGCGACGGGTAGAGGTAAAGACTTGTAGCTAGAGCAGGAAAGCATTCTAGAACGTAAGTACTACATGACCTAAGCACCGTCCAGAATTGTTTCAAGAAAGGATTAGCAATGACCAAGTTTACGCTGCCTGATGACTTGTACGAGTATCAGAAAGAGGACTCTTATAAAATGGCCAATCAAGACGTGCTACTTAATGCAAGTCAAATGGGAGTAGGCAAAACCCCCACAACTTTGAACGCAATAGAGAGTAAAGGGTACGAGCTTGTACTGATTGTCTGCCCGAATACCCTTACCCTCGAATGGGCAAGACAGATAGAAGAATGGGTTGGAAAGGATAACTACGCTGTGGCCAAAGGCAACTCTTATACCCGTATGGGACCCATAATCCGTTCCCTAAAGGACGTCAATAAAAGGTATAAAATAGTCAATTACGAGATGTTTAGGGCCAAACACCATTACGATATGTTAGATATGATTCCGTTTCAGTGCGTTGTATTTGACGAAATGCATAAGCTACGTAACCCAAAAACGCAACAGGTTAAGCAAGTATGGAAGTTTCTCAAAAACCACCCAAATATGAAAGTGTTTGGACTTACAGGAAGTCCTATAATAAACTATCCCAACGACCTATACGTTCCCTTATCCGTTGCATACCCCGAAGACTATCCCAGGGAAATGAGAAATTGGAAATACTTCCTAAATGAGTACTGCCTCTTTTCCGCTGGTAGGCACGGCACGTATGTATATGGAACCATGCATATGGACCGTCTTAAAAGAAGGGTATCCCCGCTGATGATCGAACGGCAAAAAAAGGACGTGCTCCCCTTCTTACCGGATAAGTATTACCAACGGATAGAGTTAGAGATGTCAAAGGACCAACGCAAGTTATACGACAAAATGGAAAAAGAACTATTTATCCTTTTAGATGATGGGGAAAAATTGTGGTCACCCTCCGTCCTATCTACCCTCACACGTCTGCGCCAAATGAACCTTGACCCTAAAATCTTAGGAGTGACTAGCTCTGCGGTAAAAACTGAATATATTTGGGAGACAGTTGAATCGACAGACGAAAAGGTGGTCATATTCTCCTGTTTCGAAAAATTTATTGACCTGCTCCACCACATCTTCGATAGTATGGGCATCAAAAATGTTACTATAACTGGCACCACTAGTGCCGATAAGAGAAGAGACGCCGCCAAACAATTTCAAGAGGACCCCAAAACCCAAGTATGTCTAGGTACCATTCAGTGTATGGGCGAAGGATTAACATTGACCTCGTCTTCAACTGTTATAATGGCCGACAGGTGGTGGAACGAGCCTACGAACCAACAAGCCATAGACCGCCTACACAGAATAGGTCAAAAGAATGCCGTACAGGTAATATATCCAATATGTAGGAATTCAATAGATGAGGTGCTCGATGGAGTTTTGAAACGGAAATCCGAAGCCACTCAACAGTTCTACTCCGAGACGGATGTCAAAGAACAGGTATTTGCGAGGAGGCGTTAATGAATTTCTTGCCCGAGCTGAAAAGGTTTTTGCGCACCCATAGGGTTATTTATTCCGTACGTTCTTATTACTTACCCGTTTTGGGATTAGTTGACATACCAGGAGTAGGACGGTGTAGAAGGTACTACATTTCCGAAATTCGAAGCAAATCCGAACTGCAAGAGTATGTACATAGAAGCGGGTTTGAGTCAGTAGAAGATTGGTGGAAAAAGATAGTCGGGTTTAATAAAACTGGTCCACGTCACTTGTACAAAGTAGAAAAGGAGGTACTATGAGCAATTCAACTACACATGCCCTTAAGAGGTCAAAGAGGTCAAAACTTAAAGCAAAGGAAAATCGAATAAGGCACCATGCACTACGTAGCTCCACGCACATTGCCATGGAGGAGGCAAAAAATGAGTAAGACTCAAGACATCTTACGAGGAATACCCATCAATGACCGAATAGCCGTCCTTGAGGGGCTTTTGTTTAGAATAGAAAACAGGATTGCAGGTCCTTCTATCGTTGAATTCGTCATGGAAATATGTAGGAGCCTAGAAGCAGATAACGTACTAACCATCAATGTTGATGACAACGGTGTTCCTACGATTCACCTAACACAAAAGGTATGAATAGGCAAAAAATGTTAACCAAATAATTATTCGGAGGCAAAAGATGAAAATCGAATACAGACCTTGTAACGACGACCGCAGATGGGTTGAGCTACAAACTCTTAGACCGGGTACTAACTTTGTGGTAACTAAATCTAAGAACCGCACGGTATACATCAAAACACAGGACTACAGCAATGACTCCGAGTTAAGGTATGACAAGTGTTACGGGGTAACATTGACCGCAGGGACTTTAGTCGGCTTTGACCCAAACAAGCTAGTACTTCCAATACTTGCCACATGTTGCGTAGAGGAGGATTTTTAAGTGATTGAGAAAATAATATCTGGCGGACAAACAGGAGCCGACCAGGGCGGGCTACGGGGGGCAGAATATTTAGGTATTCCTACCGGCGGCACCGCACCTAAAGGTTTCGTGACTGAGGTCGGCCCGAACATTCTTCTAAGAGACCGCTACAACCTAACTGAAGGAGAGCCGGACCCGAAAATATACCCAAAAAGAACAGAGCAAAACGTAATTGACTCCGATGGAACGGTTATTTACGGAAAGTTGAATTCCCCTGGAACAGTCCTTACCGCTAACCTTTGCCGTAAACACCTCAAACCCGTTATCTTCAACCCAACTACCATAGGGCTCAGACAGTTTGTAGTAGACAACCACATCAAAGTGCTTAACGTAGCCGGCAACCGTGAAAGCCGGAACCCAGGTATCCAAATCGACACAGCTTTTGAGATAGTAAAAGCGTTTGAGGTGTAAGCAACAGAAACAAGGAGGAACTTATTAACTAATGGTACAACTAGAGTACTCTGTAATCTTACCTAGGGAGTTTGACTACCAGATTAACCAAATAACTGCAAAAGGTATTTTTGGTGACAATAATAGATATCTTAATTTAAGCGATGTCAGGTATTATTTACAGGGAGAAGGGTGGAAAGAGACAAGCAATATGAGAATATATGGACCGGCGATTGTAATAGAAGAAGAAATAATTGAGGAAGAACCGCAACCCGAAGAAGAAGACGAAGAAGAAGAAGAAGAAGAACCAGAACCAGAACCAGAAGTCCCCACACTTGAAATAATTAAAGAGGAGTTATAAATGGGAAAAAAGCTAATAGAAAAACAAGAGGTAATAACCAAAAACCCACTAGAGGAGCATTACAAGAATAGGTACGGATTTACATACCCTCCAAGCAGAGAAGCTAAGATAAAAGACAGTATCCAAAAGCTAGAAGAATTGGTTAGCAGAGAAAAGTACCAAGCAAGAAAAAGAGTTTATAACGAAAGATTACAGGAACAGAGAACTCTACATAGGGACTACGAGCTCTGTGAAATACTCCAAGCTGAGATAATTAATATCGACCTGAGGTACTACAGGACTTTAGAGTTACGTGCTAACTACCACACCAAATACGAGCTAGATAAAACTTGGGTAGTGAGCAGAGAAGGAGTCTTTATAGGTGGAATAGAATCTGAAGCATTTTTTATTCGGAATACTTTTTCTAGAGATGAGACAGGTTTCAAAAGTTTGTACATAGGACACCTGCCTGATAATGTTAAAGTAAAGTATGAAGAAGCCAAAAAGTACATAGACAGAAACAGGATTTGCGTGGCATCTAAAAATTCCAAACTCTTCTCAATGAGAAGTTTCAAAGTAGAACCAGAACCTCCACCTTGGGTGTCTCCACTTTTAATAGCCCAGCCTTCAACTGGTAATATCTTGTTGCTAGCCGCTTGGGGATTGGAACACGAGCTACCAAAATCGTTGGGAGGGCTTTTAGAAGAGGGTAAAGTAACAGAAATAGAGCCTGAGTATAATACTAACTAAGAGGTATCTAAGTGACTACAATAACTACTTGCCCCATTTGCGGCAGTAACGACATAATCCAAGACTGGTACGCTCAAGATTTCAGTCCAATGGGTTTTAGGGGATGCGGGCCTGCTTTTAAGACCGTAAGGACATATAAAGCCGATGGTTGTCACTGTGGCAATTGTGGAGTAAAGTTTGCCTGGAATAAAGAAGGAGAACCCCTCTTCAAATAAGTATAAGGATAAATAATAATTTGGGAAAGGGACCGGCACAAGTAATGCGAGGCCCTCAAACTAAAAAGATAACGGAGGAGACGATGAAAAATTGGTTGAAGTTTTTGTTTTGCCCTAATTGGAGGAGGGACTACAAACTGAACAAAATGATTAAGAGAGGAAGAACAGCCTTAGAGGCCTGCGCCATCTTGGGAGTCGTAAAAAACGGATAATTGACGTGCCACTCAATTAAAACTCAAAAATTGACTTTTGAATATTATAAAAGGGGTTGACTTTTATATAATTGTATGTTATAATTATATTAGAAAATAAAGAATAAGGAGGTGCTTGGAATGAGAATTGATAACGATATAGTTCAAGAGGCCGATACCCTAGCCAAAGAAACCGGTATAGAATTCCGAGTTTGGTTGGAAATTCTCTACAAGGCCTTCCTGGCTGAAAAGAAAGAACCGTTAACCGTTTAACACAGAGAGGACATGACAAGGTGAAAGGCTTGTCAAGGTGAAAGGAGATTTCAATTGGCAGAGGAACAGACTGTACAGGTAAAGGTCCCCAAGAACATGGATCCCCAGAAACTGCTTCAGCTCGTCCAGAATTACGAGCAGCGCCAGGCCTCCAACAAGGCCTACCGGGACGCTCGCAACAAGGCCGTCAAGGCCCTGATCGAAGCTCACAAGCCCGAGTATGATGAGCTCATGGCCCAATTTTCCCCTTCTAAGAAGTAAGAAGGCCCGGCCCGATTGAGGGCGTAAATCAACACCCACTCTCGTATCCTGTATTTTATAAGGAGGTGGCATGAAAGACATTAGCGAATATACTACCGAAGAGCTGGCAGAAATCGGCCGCAATACCGTTATCTCAAGACAGAAACGGTACGCCCAGCAAGCTGAAGATGCAAAGCTCGCCCGGAAACTCGTGAAGGCCGTCAAAGAAGGCAAAATGAAAGTTCCGGACAATATCTAACACCTGAAATCCGATTTCCAAATTCTTCTCCTTTTCGTTACCGCCCTATTAGCAACTGCGCTGATAGGGCGGTTTCTCTTTCTTCGAGATTTCTAGGAACTCCGTGGTTCTTGGGACTTCCTATTTTTCTACGAACTCCGAGGTTTTCCAATCAGGACCCTGGAACTCCACAAAACCCCGGACTTTTCCGTAAGAATATCCTAAAGTTCCTCATTTCCATTGAATTTCAATTCCCCTTCAATTTCTTCCCCTTCACAGAAATCTGTGAACTCTTGATTGCCACTAATCTTGCCCACCTTAGTAATCAATCCAATTATGACCACTTTACGCAACAAATTTCCTATTCACCAATCTTGCCCACCTTAGTCAACTACTCATTTGTAAACGCATTTCCATCCGCGCAAATAATCTTCCGCAAACATATTCTCATTTATGCAAATATATGGTAGCGTACTATTATATATATAATATATAGATTGATGCGAAAATGAGCGAAAAAACGAGTATACGAGAGATTTCATTAATAATATATATCGCTAAACGCTTCTAAACTAATATAAATCGGGTTGAGTATATATATATGGTGTGTTATTATATAGTAAATTGAATATGATAGATTGAAATAACACCCACCCCAACTACAAATATATAGTACATTAAAAACTGAATACGTTTTCACTGGTGGTAAGCAGTCTCTCCTACCCAGGTTACCCAAAATATTATATTGAAAAGGAGAAGACTAATATGCCAAAGGAAATGACTGCTGGAGAGACCATTACCATTAAAGTGTCCGACCTACCTGCCGGGATGACTCCTGATAAGATTGCGAAGGCAACTGCCGCCTATGACAGGCGCCAGGAGTATCAGAAAACTCATAACGTAGCTCGCCGAATGGCTCAGCAACGTGTAGCCAAACTGCACGAGGACGAGTACAAGAGGATTTACAAGGAAGAGCTCACCAAGGCGAAGAAGAGCGCCGGCATTACATCCTAACATCGGAGACTGTTTACCACCACTATCTGAAGCCCGTTCGTATGAGCGGGCTTCACGTTTATTCCGCCCTATCAATGTTGGGTTAGCTCTAGTTAGCCCTACCTTGACAGCGCGTAACAAACAAGTGAGAAAGGAGGTACGCTATGTATACCAACGAAGAGCTCATAGAGATGGGCAAAAAGGAAGCAGTACGGCGCGAGCGTGCAAAGGTGTACAGCAAGGCACGTAAACTTGCCGTCAACGACCTTATAAAAGCCCACCCTGGCGAATTCGACAACTTCTATCACGTCCGATTTGCAGAGCTCTCCCACAACAAGGGTTAATGCTCTCGGCCCGCCTACGCAGTCCCATCTCGTAGGCGAGGCGAGCCTATTAACTAAAGAAAAGGAACTAATGGGGAAAAATAAATAAGGAGGTTATGGTGTACAAAGCAAAATCAATCTCCAAATGCCCAAACTGTGGAAGTCCGGACTACTGGTTAGTAACCGAAGACCAAAACATGGCCCTAGGGGTAAGAATCCACCAACACTCTTACTTCTGCAACAATTGCCATCACCAAGAGGACCGGTTCTCCGCAAGGACAAGTGAGATACCAGCTAAAACTCACCAATGGAATTGGCTCTGCCAAGGGTACGATACTTGGGTCCAAAGAACGTGAGGAATTGCCCCGGAGTTGCCACTTGCTTTTATATTATATTTCATTTATAATATAATAAAAATTAAAAAAAGCTCAGCTCCGCACACCCTAATGAAAAGGAGGTAGTCATGCCGTACCGTCCATCTGAAATGCCCCGACCAAACGACCGCTTCTTGCCTGGCAAGGTCTCTGAGTGGCCAAAAGCTGCCCAAGAGGAAGAGAGGCAAAAGTGGGAAAACTGGTTAGAACGGGAAAAAAGAGACTATGACGGACCGAACAGCCACAAATATCTTTAAGGAGGCACAAACAAATGCCCGAAGAGGAAGCTACAGTTCGAATAACTCCTACCCAATACAAGAAGCTCCAAGCCATCATGGACAAGGCCCCTGCAAAGACCGAAGAGCCAGTTATATTCGCAGAAGTCGAGTCAAAGGGCAAGCTCATCCGAGTATTCCGTGACGTCTACAAAAACCGAGAGCTGTTACAGATTCGTAAATTTTGGCGAGAAGATGACGAATCTGAATGGAAACCAGGAAAAGGCTGCACCTTTGACTTCGAAGTAATTGATGACATTATTGATGGTCTCCACAAGATGCAAGATTGGTGTGGCGAACACCAGGAGAATGGAAAGGAGGTACCAGGACGTGAAGACTAACTACATTATAGACCTGATAGGTGTCCCAAATCCCAAAAATGATATCTCAGCAAAAGCTGACTCCGTTCATTTTACCGAAACAGAACCGCTTTACATCTTCGCTACCAATACCGGCAAAATTTTCGTTGCGGTCTTCTTATACAAAGTCGCCAGCATCGACCTGGTGGAGGACTATGACGGGTTTACAACTATCTGGATACGCTCGCAAATAGATGCCCGGTGTCTGCCAAGCATTAGCACAAAGAAGCTAACCGTCCTTTGGCAGAACGAACAGATAAAGGAGACGCTAATTGGTCGAAGTACTGTATGAAACCTACCCCATACAAGGGGAATATTCCCACTAATAAAGGATGCGGTAGGAGGACGGTGGGGCGAAGCACTAGCAGTGGCAAAGCTAGCCCGAAGTACCGATGCACCGGTGCTGGTGGAGTACTTCTGAATTGACCGGCCAAGCCCAAAGCATAGTCCCTCAAAGCGTCGTACGGATTGAAGACTATGAATGCCCCTTGGCATCCCTAATTAAAAGAGAGGAGAGACCCAAATGATTGGTAAGGTTACCTTCACTGTTGAGATAACGATGACAGGTCCCATTAGTAACCCTGACGAAGAAATGCCAGATTTGGAGCTTCGGGAAATGTTAACAGAGGCTTTAGAAAACCAACCCGAAGTAGAAGACTACAAAATCGTAAGTGCGGTGGTGGAGGACTAAAATGGGCACAGTAAGAAAAATTCACATCTTTATTGATAGTATTGGATGGAGTCCTGACCCAAACGCCAAATGTGAAGATATGATGGTGGTTGATAACGTCTTTGAATTGCCACCTCCAAACCACAATGTCCATATTAGCGTGCCCCTGATTACCGGCGTCGGTAACATCGACCTCATTAGAGACCGCTTATCAGAAATACGTTACTGGATGGAAAAATAATGGGGGATGATGTTATCGAAATTAAGTTGCCGCCAGGACTAACCCTTGAGAAGCTGTTTAAGCTAGCTGAAAAACCCACGAGACGTGGCGGTACAAGAAAATTTAGATGCTTTTCCTGCCAGGAGGAGCGCCCGCTATCCGAACTTGCTGGAGAGCTGTGCAACAAGAAGATATGTAAGTTTTGTTACGACCACCTATCTAATGAACAAGTAGGGTGCACCATCAAATTTGACAGGACCCATGGACATCCTGCATAAGGGGGCAAACAACTAAATAGTGCTGGTGTCCTCGGTTAGCTTGGAGAACAATGGTGAAATGCCATTACCAAGAGTCCGTTAATATCGGAAATACAGGGGAAGAATTCACGAGCCAGCACAGTGCTTGAGTTGAGGGTAGGTAAACACGGCGGTGAGTTGCCTAATGGGAGTCCAACAAAATGAACTTAAGTTGGCGTGGTTACATACAAAAAGGGTGTTCCAGTTTGGTTATTAAACTCAAGCACAGTGCCAGCTACCAAGAAAAGCTAATCACTTAGTATTGGGTAACCGTACTAGTTTATAGAAGAACAATCGGCAGATAGGACTGAAATCGTAATTTCAGGTACAGCTACTAGCTGGCACGGGGTAAAAGCAGGGTGATGCGCAAAACCTCAAAAGAGGCGGATTCGTGAGGTCGCATAGTGCAACGAAGGCAGCCCTGCTAATGCCCAAAAGGAAGGTAACAGAAAATGGGACATATCACAAATAAAAAAAGAGAAGACGCTGTTTGTCCTAACTGTAGACATCCAGAGTATCGTCTACTACACCCTGCCTATAACGGGGGAAGTGTACAATTTCAGTGTACCTCGTGTGGCACGAAATGGAGTTATGGTAGAAAAGGCGGCAAATACAGAAAGTATGCAATCAAGGAGGGTGGAAAATGAGTGGAGGAAGTTTTGATTATTTATGTTACAAAGACCCTGCGACAGATGTATATGCTTTAATCTCTGGACTTAAAGATATGGAAGAGAGTATGAGAGGCGATGGCTACCACTATATAGCTAATGAATTATTTAAGTACAGGCTGATGATAGAGACATACATAAACAGGGCAAGTATTGTGCAAGGGAAACTGGAATCCGTGATGCATGCCTATGAATGGTGGAAGTCTTGTGATAGTGACGAGGAAGGGTTTGTGGATGTGGTAAATAGCTACTTTGAAGGAGGGTAAGTGATAGAAGGGTTTAAGAGAAGGGTTGAAAAATAATATACGTAGAACATTACTGTAGTCCCTGTGTTCTCAAAGACCCACCTAAAGTATTTGAGGGGAAAGTAGAGGACAATGGATATATTAGTTGGCCAATAATAGGAGACTATTATATTATCAGTTATTGCCCCATTGTGGGGTGAAACTACCAAAACGGTGGCCTATACCAAAGGAGGGTAAATGATGGATAAGAAGCAGGAGATAAGGGAAGCGATACTAAATGAATTAGCCTTCAGTTACTTTGTAGCTAGTTACGATGAAAAAGAATATGCCCGTAAGTCGGAAAATGAATTATACAAAGAATGGTTAGCCAGCGAAAAACCCTATAGACTATTTGCTAGCCAAGAATTAAAACGGCTTGACTCCCTCGGTGTAGTCGTGAAGGTTGAGGGGGAGTTACCAGAGATTGACGAGTCTTATGGTATTCCTACTGACCATATCATAGGACAAGAATTAATGAGAGAAGTAATGCTCAATGCTGGCTATACTAAAGTGGAGAGACTCGTCTAATTTGTGATGCCTTTGAGCAAGCCAGAGAGGCAATACTAAAGGAGGTAGAGTGATGGTATGTCCTTATTGCGGTAACAGAGTAATAGTATGTGGCTATATCATTTGTGCTACCTGTAAATATGCTAAGACTTGGTTAGAGTTCCAGATAGCTTGTGACGCAGTTAATACAGAGGAGGTAACAGATGAGGCTACTAAGTGATGAGGAGATAGAAAAAATCGCTAAAGGGGTATTAGTAGTCAATGGAAGTAAGCCGACATCAGATAAAGAAGTCTATCAAGCAGTAGCCAAAATCCAGATGGAACTAGACAAAGAATCTATTAGGCAGTTGTTTGCGGAGATAGAGGAATTAGAGTGTTTTGACGATTACTGGTTTGAGACCCAAGGAGACAGGTGGCAGTCCCTCAAAAAGAGATGGCTGGAATGATACAAACAGTAGGCATTTGTAAACATCCGCCGATTAAATGTAACAAAGTGGAGGTAAGGAATGAAAGAAAGACCATTACATTTTTTAGCAAGCGATAAGATAGACCACGATGGGGAGGTATTTGACTACATTAATGAACTTCACGATTACCTGTGGAGATTTGTTAGGACGGTATTTCCTGCTGTCGGTGGTAGCCTAAGGTATTATGTAGATAGTGCTATTCGTATATTAGAGCAAAGAGATGCAAACGGTAAAGATAAACTGGAATGTATCCCACCTAGACAGCGTACATTTGAAGGAAGGACACTTGACGATATGAGCCGTGAGGAACTGTATCGTGCATTACAAATGATGTGCGAACTATGGCGAGGTGTAAAATGACAGTAAAAGAGTTTTGGGAATGGTATGGGTTAAAACTAGAACTACTTGAAGATGAGTTTAGCGGTGTTCCTGATTTTGAGCGGGGTGAAGTATGGGTAGACCAAGACGGAGAAATATTTGAGGATATGCCTATCACCCCAGACAACCTCTTTGGATATGCAGTGCCAGCTCTACAAGAAAAAGGCTACCAGATAGACATAGTATGCTACGAACATAAAGGCTTCAATGTGGGGATATTCAGCGTACTTGGCGATGGCAGTGATTTAGTAGAGCAAAAAGGTAACGTATTGAAAGACGTTCTCTACAAAGCTATATGTGGAGTAATTGAAAAATGAAACTACCAGACCCCAAAAAGAGGTGGCTGGAATAACAATAATAATATCTGGTACTTACGTTATAGTACCAAAAGGAGAGTAAAGTGGGATTTTACATTGAAACACCTTACAACAAGGGAAAGGTACTTCAAATTATCTCCAAGTACGGCGGTGAAGAAGTAGATGAGCCCCTGATATTTGATGTACCAGAGGGCAAGGGCTTAATTTGTGTGGTGGACAATGGAGAGTTCGAAGCCGCCGGTTTCGCATACAACCTAAACGAATTCCTCAGGTTTAAACATCCGGACGGGAGGCCTAAAAGGTGGGTAATAATTGACCGAAAGGTCGCTGAACACGTTACAGGATATAAGGAGGTAATATAGTGATTAGTAGACCGGCTCCTGTTAAAACGAAAAGTGGTGCTTGTGGTGCTGTAGAACTGTTTACCAATGCTGCCTTTTTAGAGCTCCAAAGACAAGTACATCAAACAGCCGCCCTTCAAGGAAAGAAACACTGTTTGAAATGTGGATTCTGTTGCTTACGAAGGCCTTGCGTACCCACACCCGAAGAGTTCAAAGTAATTGCCGCCTTTTTGCGCCTTACGCCCCAAGAGCTTGCTCAACAATACGCCGTAGTAGATGAACGCCTTGGTAAGTACCACATTTTGTGGGCTAACGAAGCTCAAACAGACGTTCTTGGAACTTTGTTAAGCCCCCAAAGAACCTGGGATAAGGGTTATTGCCTCTTCTTCGATAGAAAAACCGCCAATTGCAGAATTTGGCCGGTCAGACCTTTAACTGCTAAGGTAACAAAGTGTTGGGTAGAAAAGTCTCCCAGTTGCGACTCTACGGACTCATGGTCACTTGAACAAATTCAGGAGCTTCTCCCCAACTTCGATGAAATATCAAAAGACGATGATGAAGAAGACGATGAAGAGTGGTCGTGGTAATGTTTGGTCCAAATCCTCAAATAGTCGACAACGGAAGATGCCCTTTATATAAGGTATGTGGGCACTACTGCCCTACTAACGGCATCAACATGTTTGGCTTAATGAAGGTACTCGAGGGGTATTTATGTCGAGACCATTACATAATAATACACATAGATGACATACCACAAAACACCATCAAAGCAATTGAGGGGAGATAACAAATGCCGCAACATAAATGGGAGCTATTTCGAAACGCGGACGCAGGGCTGTGGCTCCGTAACGTCGACTCTAACGATGTCATATTCCTCTCTTGGCAAGACATTGCAGTCGACATTGCAGTTAAAAAGATGCGGGCGAAATTCGAAAAGGATTGGCCCGCCATCTGGAAAGAGATAAAGCAAAAACTGCCACAAGGCTACATTGACGCTACCCCTGCAGAACCGCGTCGCTCCGCCGTAGAGGATGTGGGCGACATTTATTGGCTCACCAAGGCTGACCTCCTACAACTTCCCAGCGTAGGCTCGTCTGCGGCTGAAAAACTTCTGATTAGCATTGGACAAAGCAAAACCCGTCCATTACATAAAGTAGTGTTCGGCTTAGGTATTCGTTACGTGGGGGAAGGCACTGCAAAACTGCTGGCCCAACATTTCCCGACAATATACGAACTAGGATTTGCCGACTACGGCGACTTCTTTACCATAAGAGGATTAGGACCCATGACAACTGAAGGTATCATCCGATACTTTAAGCACGAAAGCAACTGGAAAGCAATCGAAAAAATGCGCAGAGGGGGCGTCGACAGTTTAGATGGATATGTAAGACAAAAGCTCGCCAACCCGCTAGAGGGCAAAAAATTTGTCTTTACCGGAGCCCTACACAAAATGACGCGCACACAAGCGCATTCTTTGGTTGAAAGTATGGGCGGTGCAGCTGGTACATCCGTCACAAACAGTACTGACTACGTTATAGTCGGCGACAAACCAGGGTCAAAACTTATCAAAGCATCACTGTTAGGAGTACCAACGATGTCAGAAGATGAGTTTGATAAAATGATACAATCGACACCACAGGAGGTAAAGTAGTGGAGCTAAAAACTGAGCAAAACGAAGAGTTTTGCATACCAGTTGGGGACTGCCCCTTCTGCAATCTCAAAGACGTACCTCTATCCCAGCACCGTTACGAAGGCTATAACAAACATACTGATGAGAAGCTCGACTTCTGGATAATTACATGTCCTCATTGTGATAGCGTAATTAACTGGGACGAAGAGACATACAAAAACGTTAAAGGGTGGACAAGCATTGCAGAACTCGAAAAAGCCGGTTGGAAAAGTGAGGAGAATAATGACAAAAGAAATTAACAACCTATGGCGCTACCTCATCGGAACAGAAAGTCCCCGCGGCATCCCTCTTACAAAAGAGATGCTAGAAAAGTGGCGAAAAGACCCCTACGCCAAATTCATGTGTATATTTTGCAACAACGTCTTTCCCACAACTTTGTGGTACTGCAAAAGATGCGGTGAGTACCGGGGGGTGCAACCGTACATTCCTGAATGGAATGGGGAGGTATAGCCAATGAAAATGTGTCCCAATTGCACTCCAAATAAATGGGTAGATGACAAGTACAACTACTGCAGGCAATGCGGCGGCTGTTTAGAAGAATTCGCATACCCCAAATGCCGAGTATGCGAAAATGAACTCTACACAACCGACAAGTATTGTCCCTACTGTGGAAACAAAACTTGGTTCACTGAAGAGAGGCCGTGGTAATGTGGCAAAAATGGATGACCTTTAATCGCAAATACCGGCTAACAACTAATCTTGTAGTCATAGGGGCACTAATAGCATCGACTATTTACTGCCGCAACATCAAACACGAGTTGTCTTGGATTTTCATATTCCTGCTCGTTGTCGTATCAGCGGCAACAGTATTTGAGGTCCGGCGCAACCGCAAAACACATGTAGGGGGTAAAAATGGGCAGAGCAACTAAAGGGTACAAAATGGGGAGGCTAATCAACATCTGTCACCCTGACAACCCAAGCATCATCATTGCCGTCTTTCACGTCGACGACCCAAATCTGGAACATGCCCTCGACGCTTGGATGAAAATATTTCAAATTGCCGTAACTAACGCGTCCGAGCTACTAAAAGAAGAGTCAGATTCTTCCGGTAAATGTCTAAAACCCAAACATCAAAGGAGGAACGAATGAACAACGAACTTACCTTATACATACCCCAACTAACTATTCAAAGCCGAGTTGAGGACTTATCGGGCAGAATTGGCGTAGACTACACAGACGTACTAATAATGCCGATTATGAAAGCTGCACTAATATTTACAACGGACATCATACGTTATCTCCCGTACCACCTTCTGCAAAACGCCGTTATAGAACCAATAGGGGTAAAAAGCTACGAGGGCAAAGAACCCTCTGGCCCGGCGCGCTTTACCGCCGCCCCTAGCTCCTTCTGTAAGGACAAAAACGTACTAATTGTAGACACCATATTAGACACAGGAGCGACCATACAAACTCTTAAAACCCACCTTAAGGACCTGGGGCCAAAAACAGTCAAAACATGCGTACTGCTCGACAAAGAGTGCCGACGTTCTTACCCCATAACAGCTGACTACTGTGGCTTCACAGTGCCCAATAAATTCTTAGTTGGTTACGGGCTCGACTATAAAGAGCAGTTTCGGTGTCTACCCGATTTGTACTACATTTAAAGGAGGCCAATATGGACTAACACTAAGTAACTACCAAACCAAAAATACAAACAAAAAGAGAGGAAGACAATGAAAAAATGGACATTAATCATAATAGGGATTATATCGGCCGTCGCCTTACTGAATTCATCCCTATATATGATACCAGCGGGCACTGTAGGGGTTATATTCGACCCCCTTAGCGGAGGTGTTAAATCGGGAGAAACTCTTGAAGGCCTCAACGTCAAAGCTCCTTACCAATCCGTTGATAAGTACAACATAAAGACACAAGAGTTTACTATGGCATCTGCCGCAGGTGAAACTGGTGACGGAAAGGTCAAGACGGTTACCAACGAAGGTCTGTACGTGGGACTAGATATAACTATTCTCTACAAAATAAACCCGGCAATGGCAGACGAAATACGGCAAAAGATAGGCAGAGAAGGGGAGTACCAAGCTATCGTTGTAAAGCCTGAGATTAGAAGTACTATAAGGGAAATAGTATCGAATCACAGCGCCGTAGAAGTATATGGCGAAGGACGCAACCAAGTAGAAAGCGAAATCCAAACCGCACTAACCGCTAATTTAGAAAACAGGGGCATACTGGTTGAGAACGTACTTCTAAGAGATGTAGAACTGCCAACACAACTAACTAAGTCTATTGAGCAGAAGAAACAAGCCGAACAAGAGGCCTTAAGAATGGAGTACATACTCCAAAAAGAATCCCAAGAAAAAGACCGAAAAATTATTGAAGCCCAAGGCATAGCAGAAGCGAACTTAATCATCAACCAATCTCTAACCGGCTCTTACCTAACGTGGTATTGGATTGAAAACCTCCAAAACCATGAAAGTGTAGTTTACATGGTACCATCCGATACCGGGCTACCTTTGTTTAAAAATATAGATATGGCACCAGAAACGGGTAACGTGCCTGATATTGCCCCAACTGTCCCAGAGCCGGTAACAACAAAATAAGCCAAGACGCTGGGAACGGGTCTCAACCAACCCGTTCCCACGCTTTCGGGACGCAATGTTAAAGGTAGTAGTAGACGCAATAATATTTTGGTGGGGCTGGCCAATATGGGCCAAGACACTATCTATACTCCTGGCCGCATGGCTAACCTACGAAGTACTCAAACAGGTACAGACAAAAAAAGACGAAAAATAACACGCTCCCAAAAGGGGCAATCGGAGGTGGGTAATGTGCTTGACCTATGAAGACTGGGTAACAAAGAACTACAGAATCGGCTATAAAGTAATGGAAAAAACGAAAGTAAGGGGCCATTACAAAGGTGACATAGCAGGCACTATCAGTAAAGTAAGAGTATCGGGAAAGTGGCTCAACAAAAAGGACTTTCGTAGTCCCCGCTATCCCTCTGACAACCCGGGGTTCCACTTCTTCAAAAGTATGAGGGCCTGTTACCGTTGGGGAGTACAAGAGGCGGACGACGTTAGTCCCCTTGGACAAGTAATCGTTAAAGTAAGACTTGCTGAGGTGACAACTACCGGCGTTTTCATATATAACTCAACGCCCTACTTGGGAGGCGTAGCAAATAAAATAAAAATAGTAGCAGAGGTGGGCGGCTCAGCCGGCTCATACAAGCGTCCAATAAAATTCGAGGACAAAAAAGAACCACGCCAGGTCATAACCAAAGGAGAAAGAAAATGAAGTTACTAATCGCTGTCTTGATATCTTGCTCGCTACTATTCCCACTAATAGGGTGCGACCAGGCAAACTCAAAAAAAGGAGCGCTGAAGAACCCAAAACTTGATAAGACCATAATATTTGACTGCCCCAAAACCTCCGAGAGCATATACTACTACCACGACCCAATAAACAACGTAGGAATTTGGATCTATTCGGGCTCAGGTGATATGAGGATATTGCCCGACCGTACACATCCAAGATAAAGAGGTGCAACATGATACAGTTCTATATGAAACCAGACGGCATACAATTACACGCTGACCCCAAATGTCCTATAATCCTCGGGGACAGACGAGAGAACACCAAATACCGATCAATTAGGCTGGGCGCCGTACCAGAAGGCACGCTAATCTGCTCGTGTGTAAATAAAGCGGTAGGCCACCCTTACCGGCTAACTCTCTACACCCTCAAAAGGGAAATGGGCCAAGAAAGTTAATGCAATAAGGAGGACGCAACATGGACACAAACTGGACTTACGAAGAAGCAATCAAAAAAGCCGACCACTTCCTTGCAATAGGGAAAAGAGAAATTTATCTATCCGAACCTCCTTTTCCGTGGGAACACACTTTGAGCGTAGAACCAGGAGGGTCACACCGTTTAGACATTGCTACAAATGTCTGGTTCCGTGCCAAAGAGCCCAAAACCGGTCTTGAATTCCGATGGGCATTTGACATTGAACCCCGCGAAGCGAACGGAAAAGGCCACTATATGATTGACGTCGAAGGATGCATCCGGACTATCAGCCTCCTACCCGAAGCCATCCGTTTAGACTTCCAAAAATACCTTGACGAATGTGCCAAGGAAGTAGAAAAGAATGCTAAAGAACTTGCCGACATGGCCGGTAGGGAATTTTACTCCGCAATCCAGCTGCGCAAAGCTTCTGAATACGTACCCGGGCCCAAGAAGGCCCTCGACTGATCTACCTCCCAAAAGGCAAACCGAAATAAGGAGGCACCAAAATGAGTAATATCATAAACGAAGACGTCGGTTTAGGAAAGTGCTCTATCTGTGGCCGCGAAGCGAGCGCTCTATATCCTTTGCTTCCCGGTTCTCCCGCATTCTGTTCGAAGCACCACAATCCAAAAGATGCAGGGCCATTTGGTTGCGACTTTACAGGCCCTGACGACTTTGACATCCCGTTTGAAGAAGAACTCAGCCCTAACCCGCCTTGGCCTCTACTTACAAGAGAGGACTTTCTATGGCAGGACAAAAAAGGGGGCGTTCATCCCCTACATGAGATCGACGACTGCTACTTACGAAACATCATCCGTTTTCTACAACGTAAGCTATCGTCCAAAGAAGTTGAAAAACCCGGCCATTGGAAACAAGTTCGAGACTTCTTAATTATCGAGGAAGAAACTCGCAGAGAGGAAAAACACCTTTACCACCATTTTTCCCCTTAATCCTCTACTCTCCAAACACGTTCCTTTTTCTTAAGCCTCTTCTTCACGGATGCCGTATCAAAAAGGACCTGCATAGGCAGCTGCTTATCCAAACCACACATCCCGGCAGCCTTGACTACGGCATCCCACCTGTCCTCCGCTCCATCTACCTCTACCTCTAATCCATCCAAACTGTCCCACTTTACTACTACATCCATTACTCTGAACCCCCTCTACCTAACCACGCACTAAATACAAACATTCCGATTGCACCTCCTATAATCCACCAATTATGTAAGAACCACCCAACTCCAATACCGATT
>Ga0180431_10000488_pt1 | contig 57711 bp, 51 predicted proteins | sample SS_ome_11_FD_132459 | JGI IMG/M metagenome (GOLD analysis project Ga0180431, IMG submission 132459) | Hypersaline lake sediment archaeal communities from the Salton Sea, California, USA - SS_1_MS_1 metaG | ecosystem: Environmental > Aquatic > Non-marine Saline and Alkaline > Hypersaline >... | reverse complement strand
CGCTGACGCCTTCGTGCACGGCATCTTGGCCCTTACGCTAACCTTGTTTGGGGCCTCGAGCTCCTGCCTGGCGGACTTCGGCGCCGACACCTTCACTGAAGGCGCGGGCTTGGCCTTCTTCACCGGCTTTGCCTTGGCCGGCTTCTTCTTTGCCTTGGCCGGCTTCTTCTTTGCCTTGGCCGGCTTCTTGGCCTTCTTTGCAGGTTTCTTGGCCTTGATTGCAGGCTTTCCCTTCTTCTTTGCCTTCTTCTTCACCGGCTTTGCCTTGGCCGGCTTCTTCTTTGCCTTGGCCGGCTTCTTCTTTGCCTTCTTCTTCACCGGCTTCTTGGCTTTCCTTTTTGGCTTTTTCGCCATAACATACCACCCCTATTTTATCTTCTGGGCCTTCTGCAGGCGTCCAGAATAGTCTATATAGACAGCTTTAGTCTCCGTGAACTCGTTCAGCCCCTCGATGCCGGCTTCCCTTGTGCCGTTACCTGTGGCCTTGGTGCCCCCGAAAGGCAGGTGCACCTCTGCCCCTATGGTGCTCGAGTTCACATAAGTGATGCCAGTCTCCAGCATCCCTATCGCCCTGAAGGCGTTGCCCATGTCCGAAGTGTATATCGCGCTGCTCAGGCCGTAATCGGTATTGTTGGCGGCATCCACCGCCTGCCTGAAGCCCCTGACGGGTATGAGCGAAACGACAGGGCCGAATATCTCCTCCTGGCATATCCTCATGCCGGGCCTGCAGTCCGTGAAGAGCGTTGGCTGGAAGAAGTATCCCTTCCCCGGGACCCTCTTGCCTCCGCAGCACAGCCTGGCGCCTTCCTTCTTGCCCAGCTCCACGTAGCTCTCTGTCTTCTTGACAGCTGCCTCGTTCACCAGGGGCCCGACATCCACGCCTGGCTTCATGCCGCTGCCCAGCCTCAGCTTCCTTATCCTGGCCAGGAGCTTCTTCTGGAACCTGTCCTTCACCTTCTCGTGCACTATCACCCTGCTGCAGGCAGTGCACCTCTGGCCTGTGGTGGCGTACCCTCCCCACAGGACCCCGTCGACCGCCAGGTCAAGGTCAGCGTCATCCATCACTATGATGGGGTTCTTTCCCCCCAGCTCGAGCCCGACCTTCTTCAGGCCGGCGTTCTTGGTTATCCAGACGCCCGTGTCCCTGCTTCCTGTGAATGATATGCCGTCAACAGCCCTGTGCCTGACCAGGGGGCCTCCCGCGTCCCTTCCGGAGCCCGTGACCAGGTTGACGACTCCCGGGGGGATTCCCGCCTTCATGAGCACCTTGACGAACTCTATCGCGCACAATGGGGTGTCGCTCGAGGGTTTGAACACCACAGTGTTGCCTGCGAGCAGGCAGGGCATCATCTTCCAGGCAGGTATGGCTATCGGGAAGTTCCAGGGCGTTATCATGCCGAACACGCCAACGGGCTGCCTGACTGTCGCGCAGAACCTGTCAGGGAGCTCTGAAGGGGTCGTGTGGCCAAGGAGGCGCCTGCCTTCTGCTGCCATGTACTCTGCTATGTCTATTGCCTCCTGCACGTCGCCCCTGGCCTCGTTCAGGGCCTTGCCCATCTCCCTCGTTTCCAGCCTGGCAAGCCTCTCCTTCTCCTTTCTCAGTAGACCGGCTATCCTGTATAGCGCCTGTCCCCTCTCAGGGGGAGGGGTGGCCTTCCAGCCCGGGAAGGCCTTCCTGGCTGCAGCCACAGCCTTGTCTATGTCCCTTACTGTGCTGGCCTGGAAACTTCCTATGGGCCTGCCTGTGGAAGGGTCAAGGCTCTCAAAAGTTTTGCCTGATGCTGATTTTAGCCACTTTCCGCCTATCAGGTTGCCATAAACTGGCATGTATATTATATATAGGGTCTGATATAAAAAATAGGCGCCAAATACGGCTCAAAAACAGGGCATGTTCCAGGGGTTTCCGTCATATGACTGACCTATTTTATCATTTTTATGTCAATCGTCGAAACCTTCAGGGCCCTTCCCTCTTTGTCCCTGACCTCTTCGGTGCCTATCGCTATCTCGCGCTTCAGGCTGTTCAGGAACCTGTTCTTTGCGACCTCTGCTATGTCAACCGCGTGGGAGATTGACCTTCCCCTGGCTTTCACATGGACCTCGTTGGCCCCGTCGGAGAACTGTGTAACCACTGCCAGCACATAGCTCATCGTGGGCTTCTTTCCCACGAACACCACGTTGTCCCTCTTCCTGAGCGCCCCCTGCTTCCTTGGCTTCTGCTGTCCCTGCCTTCCCTTGTGTTTTGCTGCTTCTGTCACTTGCTGTCCTTCTGCCATATACAGTGCCTCCTTGGCGATATTAACTTTTGTCAGAAAGGCTTAAAAATCAGGCGGTAGAGAATCCGAAATCCCTGGATTCTATGCTGTTGCCTGAGCTGTCTGTCAGGTTGACCTTGAAATGGTAAGCTGTCCCCGGGGTGAGGCCGTCCAGGGTGACGGTAAATTCCCTCCATTCATCGAGCAGCCCCATGCTGTCTATCCTCTCCCCGTAGGAGGCCGTCTCCCCGTAGAAGATGATGACCATGACTGCCTCGTCTGTCTTGAAGTACACGTCAGCGGACGTCTGCGTGGGGGCGCCTGACAGGGTGGGGCCTTCCAGGAACTTCGGTGGAACGGTATCCGAGCCTGCAGGAGGCTCTTCCTTGGACGGTATGGCGGTGGCGTTAAGGGTCTTGGAGAAATTGGCTGTCAGGTTGGAGACTGCAATGCCGGTGCCGTTGTGGATAGGATGCTCTACGGTCCCTTTCAGGACAACCCTTGCAGTGGCGTTGGCCTCAGGCAGGAAGTAGCACGTGGCATTCACTGTCCCGTCAGGGTTGGTATCTGTCTTGACCATCTTCCAGATTATGGCGGCTCTCTCGCCTTCCAGCACTGCCCCCTTCGGGAGCTTCACATTGTTCGCCTCGCTCTTCAGTGCCTGCTCTGCCTCCTGCATTCCCTTCTTGCCGCTGTTGCTGGAGGCGAACACCTGGTCGCATATCTCCTTCTGGGTGGCTCCCTTAACATTGTTGGCCTTGCGCTCCCCCCTTGGCCACTTCTCAACTTCCCAGTACATGTGGCCGTAGAATGCCTGCTCTGCCTCATAGGAAATCCTCTTGGCTTCACTGTAGAGATGGTAGCAGTCGGTATGCACCTCCTCTGCCAGGGCTGACCCGGCCTTCAGGCTGGCTGTCAGCTCGGGAAGTATGCTGCTGGTGCTCATCTTGTCCCCCCTGGCGCTGGCATTTATGCCTTCCTGGCTGAAGCCCGTCATCTCCAGCCTGTACTCGGGCAGCCTGACCTTGTAGCTTCCCAGGAAGGTATAGCCGTCCTTCGTGTAGGCCTTCATGAAGGATTCGGCGGGCCCTGACACGCTGGCATTGAAGCCCTCCAGGGCCATGATGTCCGAGCCCTTCCCGAGGGCTTCATAGCAGGACTGGTAGACCGAGTACCTGAGGGCTGTCCTGGAATACGCCCTGGCGGCATCCAGGGCATTGTCCATGGTATATACGTCCTGGATATACGTCAGGTTGAGCCTGTATCCCCCCATCTGGGGCAGGCTTATGTAGGATGCCACGAAGGCTACGGCTATGATGATCATTATCGAAAGCAGCATCTCGTTCGCTATTCCCCTCATTTTTCCAGCCTCACTGTCCTCTTGGCGCCCTTCCCTCCGGGAAAGGGCACCTCTGCCTCGAACCTCTTGTCCATCTGCCTGACGGGATATCCCATCACCCTCACCACATCACCTGTGCTGTTGAGCATGGCCAGGCGGTTTAGCATGGGCATGAGCGTGCCGTTCATGGCCTTTTCCTCCTTCTCCATCCCGGAGAGGTACATCATCCCTATGGTCTCCATCCTCTCTGTCGAGCCGTTGCCTGAGGACAGCAGGCTGACCAGCTTGCCTCCCTCGTCGCCTATCTCCAGCTCCAGCTCCAGGACGTTCATGACCTGCACGTTCCTGATGTCGACTATCAGCTTTGAGACAGCCAGGATGACCATGAAACCCAGGACTATGAAGAGTATCACCGTAAGCGTGGCTTGTGCCTTATTTGATCGATACACTCATCTCACCCAGATGTATTTCATCCCCCACCTTCAGCCTGACGAACAGCGGCTGGGAGCTGGCGCCGCTGTAGGAGTAGTAGTTGTGCGTTAGCTTCTCCCCTGTGTCCCTGTCCTCCATCATAAGCCCGAAGTCAAGGGACATGCCGCACTCCTCCCCCAGGAGCCTGCCATCGGACTTGAGCTCCTCCAGGTATTCCAGTGATATGTAATCATTATCCTTCATCAGGCAGCCCTTCGCCAGGTGGCCGACATCCGATGCCTTGAGCATGCTGAAGGTGGTCTTCTGCACGACGTCCGTCTTGACCAGCCCGCCCATCAGGAAGAAGGCCCCGACAGAGAAGGCCACTGTGACAGCTATGGCTGCGATTGCAGTGAAAACCAGCTTGTAACCGACCCCCCTCATGCCGCCTTCACCTCCACCGGCTTCCCAGGCTCCTTCACTATCCTGAACTTGCTTGAGGTTATGGGCGCCGCTATGGGCTTGACGCTGCCCACCACGATTATGTCCTCTCCTGTGGAGGACCTGCTTGTGACGCCTGACTGGGTCCTCTCGTCGAAGAAGCTGGCCACTATGTAGCTCTTGCCCGACTCCTCGTACACGTATATCCCCCAGGGGACCTTCAGGTCCTGTATCACTTCCCCCTCTTCCACAGAGGCCATGCTGCTTATGGAGGCTGACATGAGGTTGGCTGTGGTGACCGCCTGCTCAGTCCCGTAGTACTGGACTACAGGGCCGGTCACCCTGGGGATGATAAGCGCGAGTATCAGGACGCCCACAAGAAGGGCGAAAACCGCCAGCATCACCTCTGAGACCCCTCCCTTCAGCATTTGCCCTCTTTCACCTTGAAGTCGTATTCCTCCACCGTCCCCTTCCTCTCCGGGAACTCCAGGCAGTACTGCTTGCCCGACTCCAGGACCTTGCCGTTCAGGCTGGAGGAGAAGGGCTTGCTGAGGGTGTTGCACGACGGGTTTATGTTCTGCCACTTCGTGGCGGACATCTTGCTCAGCTCATCCTTCAGGTCGCCCGGCCTGAGCTGCCACCATTTCTTGTCCTCTATGCCCTGGGGGAACTTGGGGTAGGAAAGTATGTAGCTTCCCTCCTCCTTCACCGTGCACGTGGTCCAGAATACCCTGTAGTTCTTGTCCTTTATGAAATCGTCATGGTTCACGAACACTATCTTGGTCGAGCAATCATTCCCCATAATGAACGTCTTGTTGTTGGTCTTCTCCACCACCGGGAGCCTGGGGCCTTCCAGCCTGTACACTATGTCCGCTGTTATCGCCTTGACCTCGTTCCAGCAGGAATTGAAGCTTATGTCCCCAAGGACGGGGATGGACTTGTAGCCGAAGACCGTTATGACCAGCACCAGCATCAGTACGGAGAATATGACCGAAAGCGTCAGCGTGCCTATGCCCTTCCTCATGATATAATCTTGGGGGAAGTGGCTTATATTAGGGTTTGGCCATGCCGCCTATCCAGCTGGTCACGTTCCTGAATACGTCGCCGCCGCCTGAGGCGCCTGTCCCGAGCATCATTATTATTATCAGGGCTGCCACAAGCGCGATGATGGCTATTACGACAATGTTGAATGGCATCTCCATATGAATCCCTCCTTTCTGGTCAGACCTTCTCCCCAGGCCACCTGTCGTCGGGCTTGACTGCCACTGAGGTCAGCCCCTCTATGGCGGTTATGGTGGCGGTCATCCTCCCTATGGTCCCGAAGCCCTTCTTCATGGAGAGTATGATGCTTCCCACGGTGATGAGGTCTCTTCCCCAGGACTCGTACCAGCCAGGCTCGACGTAGACGTAGTTGCAGTAGTTGTAGTCGTTCAGTCCCGTCTCCTTGTCGTAGGTGACACTTATTCCTTCCATGTGGCAGTTCTCGACCTCGTACGTGTCTATCCTCTTCTCAGGGTCATTGTCCTCGTCTATCAGGCTGACCCCGTAACCGAATACCTTCACACCCTCTCCCCTTATGAACACCCTGGTCCCGTCCACTATCTCGGACACCGGGTCTATCCTGGAGCCCGGGATGCCTGAAGAGGCCTTCCAGTCCGACAGCTTCATCCCGTTCACCTTGGCCTCTGTCAGGTACTCATGGCTGGTCGAATAGTATTCCGAAAGGTTGCAGGAGGGCTTGTCCGAGGAGTCCACGGGCTCCGGGTCCACGCAGTGCGTCTCCCCTGTCTTCATGCTGTGCGTATAGAGGCTGCACTCTATGTCCGCCCTCTTGGCGGTCACCTTGTCCAGGTAGCAGGGCGACACGAGGTGGAAGTTGGTGTACCTTATGCTTGCCTGGCCGCCTTCCTTGCTGTCCCATTCTATTATCACGGGCTGCTCCGGGTTTTCCAGGGGAATCGTTATCGTTTCCTTCTCCAGGGGTATCTTCAGGACCAGTTTGTTGACGTTCCCCGGGTCGAACTTGCCTATCATGCTGTCGAAGTACTGGTTCGCAAGCGCTGTCCCGGCCAGGGTGGCCCCTCCTATTATGGTCCTGACAGGCCTGGCTGTCTTGATGGCGCCGTACACCCCTCCCCAGGCTGTCCTGGCCTTCTGGTATGAGGTCACTATCTTCCTTCCCTTCAGGAAGGCCAGGGCAGAGAGGCTGACCAGCAGCTGCGTCTTGTCTATGTGGCTCAGGTTGAAGGTCCAGGTGTCCTCTGCTATCGGGAACTCGTGCGCGTACATCAGGTACTTGGGGTCGCCGTAGCCCCTTATCCATTCCTCTGCGTCCTCTATCTCCTGCGGCAGCATGAAATCGCTGACAGAGCATTCTGACGGCGCATCATAATGGAACCTGCACTCCCACTCCCCCATCCTTACAGGCACAGGGTTCTTGCCCAGGCCGCATGACGATGTGCCGACAGCGGCGCTCACGACTTCAATCACCTTGTGGCCGCCGAGGAACCCGACGCCCTCCTTCTCGAAGTCCATCTCATCGGAGTTCTTGGTTATGTAGAGGTAGCTCTCCCTTACCAGCCTGAGCATGTCGCTGCTCCCTATGTACACAGTGGTCTTCTCGTATTCGGGCACGTTCGGTGTGCTCAGCTTGAATGAGAACACGTATTCCTTCGTGGTGGAATAGAACTCTATCTTCTCCAGGGTGAGCGTGTAATCGACCGATATCTTCCAGGCCACCGGAGCAGGGGAGTCCATCGAGGCGTCCTTCTTGCCGTCCCCGTTGAGGTCCAGCTCAGAATCGAGGGTATTGCCTTTAGTGGTGCTCTTTATGGCATCGAAATACCGGCCTGTCAGTATCAGGCCCCTGAACCCGGAGGGCTCGAAATTGAGGGTCTCTGCGGTGTCCCCTGTCAGCTCGCCCTCCACCTTCTGGAGCGTGCCGGCATTGTACATGCGCAGCAGGTCATCGGCCCATATGTCCAGATAGATGTCATAATTGGGCTGTATGTCGAAGCCGCCGCTCATATGGAACCTGAAATATTTGTCCTCATCCCCGGAAAGGAAAGAGCGGTATGTGTCTATCTTGGTCAGGGTCATCCTGTAGTCCTTGCCTGTGGTGCCCTTCCCCTTTATCCCCTCTCCGACGACACGCCCGTATTCCCCTGCCAGGAATACCAGCATGCCCTGGTCCTTGTCGCCCATCGGCTTGTAGTAGACGTCCCCGTCCTTCTTGCCGTCCCCGTCCAGGTCGACCCCGATGGAATAGTAGCCCTCCCCGTACGTGCCAGGCTCATCCAGCAGCCTTATGCTGGTGAACTTGAGCACCAGGTCAGTTGACTCCTCCTTCGGCTCGAATGACTCCACGTCGAAGTCGAAGATGCCCTCGACGCTCTTCTTCATGTCCAGGTCAAGCTTGGACTGGCACAGGGCCCCGGCCTCTGTCTCGTCGAAGCCGAAGCCTGTCCTCTCGCTTGCCTTGACCTGGCCCTTGCCGCTCACCTCCAGCGTGGCCACGCAGTCGCATACCGTCCCCTCCTGGGTTCCCTTGTCCTTCTCTATGGTGCTTTCACCTGCTTTGGTCAGCCTGAGGGACTTGTCCTTCTCGGCCTCCTTCTCGCAGAGGTTCTCGGGTACCCTCCCTGTGTAGAGGTCCTGCCACTCTCCCATGTACTGCCATCCCCTCAGGACGTCCTTCGGGAACTTCCTGGTCAGGTCAAGAGTGACGTATTTGCAGCTTATCTTCTCTTCGTCTATGCAGGGAAGCTTCTTGCCTGCCATGATGGAGTTTATGCCGCACCCGAGGGCCTGGAACGAGCTGTTGGCTATGAAGTAGTCCACTGTCCTGTCAGAGCCTCCGAACGTGGTGTTCTCCAGGCTGAAGTTGCCGTACTCTGCGAATATGAACTTGTAGGCGCCCGTCGTGAACAGGGCTATGGTGGCGACCAGCACCATCGCGACTATCGCCAGCACGACCTGCTCCATCGCGATTCCCTGGCCTTTCATCCTCATATGCTCCCCAGGACCGGAATACCCCTCCAGAGGTTCTCCAGGCCGCCCGAAATCATCTTGACCAGGTTGTCCGCCTGCGGGCCCAGGAAGCCCGAGAACCAGAGGGCAAGCATTATGAGAACTACAGCCATCAGTATCAGGAATCCCAGGAATATTATGCCTGTCGGAGCGTCTCCCTTCATCATATCAAACACCCAGGGCCGGGGTATTCAGGACCCTTATCACAATCATGGCGGCTATCACGATGACAAGTATGGTAAGCAGGATGACAGTCATGTACTTGTTCAGCAGTAAGGTGCCCCTCATATTCATATTTGTCCGAGCGGGTTAAAAAGAGCCTAAGAACCCTTGTCAGCCTTCGCTGTTGCTCCACATAAGGTCGTGTCTCGTAGTTTATGCCATGACACGAGACATCTCTGCATATTCAGCATAGGAGAGATGCAGATTTCATCCAAAAACAGGAACCCTAATCGGGCCAGTACTCCTGCACGTCAGCCACATGGTATGCAAGGTAGGCCATACCAGCCCTGGTGGCGGTTATGCCTACAGTGGCCCAGAAGCCGCCGCTCATGCCTGTCAGGACAGTGTCCACGATTATCTCGGTACCGAACAGAACGTAAGTGAGGACTTCCTTGCTGGTGGAAATCTTGGAGTAGCAGAAGTTCCTCTTGTCGCCATAGTCGTCCGTGAAGTCGCCCAGGCTGACCTCTACCGCCATCGTCTTGCAGCCGTTGTATCCGGGCAGCGTGGTGCTGGTGACTATGTCCACCTCCCCGTCACTGTCGCTGTCATAGAAGTACGTGTTGACCGTCCTCTTGGGGGCCTGGCCGTACTGCGCCAGGAACATCCTGTCGGTCATGCCAGCGTAGTCCCAGAACGTGTTGTTGTCCATGTCGAAGAACATGGCGATGTTGTACAGGCCCACAGGGAACGCCAGAGCGACGCCGTCACCGGCAGCCTTCTCATGTATGCTTCCGTAGGGGGCTGTGGAGAACATCACGAGCGTCGCGTAATTCGGGACGTACTCATCGAAGCCGAACACCCGCCTGTCCTTGAAGAGGCCGCTCTCTATCACGCAGTTGGAGACTGAGAACTGGTCGTACGTCTCGTTGAACACCCTCCTGGCCTCCAGCAGCTCGCCTGCCCCGCCTGAAGGTGGGTAAGGGTTCCCGTTGTGGTCCAGGTTGGTGTTCCAGTAATCGAAGCAGGCGAAGTAGGAGGGGTAGCTCTTTTCATTGCCGCTTGGGTCCTCATAGGTTATGGTCACGTCAGGGGATATCTCCCCCACCTTCCTGGTCTGTGTGTTTCCTTTGCTGTCCTTGTAGGCCATCATTATGTCAGCCTCGTAGCAGGAGTAGCCGGTGTCCATGCCGTCATGGATGTACTTGTACTCGTACCCTTCCGTGTAGCCGTAGTTGTTTTTGTACTCCTCCCTGAGCTCCCACTCGTTCCTGAGGTCTACCCAGTCCCTGTTCGCCCCATAACCCACGCCCCAGCCCGGATACGGCGGGTAGAGGGAGGCAAAGGAGTAGGTGTAACCGTCGTATCTCTGTGACCTCTGTATGTATTGCAGGCACGTGCCGTACGGCTCGAGCGGCCTGATGTTGTCCAGGTAGTACGCAGGGCCCTCGTACCTGGTCTTTATCTCCGTGGAAGGTATCCATACCTTGTCGAGCTCCCCGCTGTCCGAGTATTCGAACATCTTCTTCTCCGTTATGTTGAACTTGGCTGCAAGGTCCTTCATCATCTGCTCCGGGTTGCCTGTCGTGCCGGACGCCATTGCCACCTCACCGCAGCGGACATAGTTAGCGTTCTTTCCCTCCGCCTCGTAAGTTTCGCTTATCATCTCAGGGTTGATGCAAATGACTGCCCCAGTGTCCTTGTCGTACGAGTATATCTCGCATGACGCGACTCCCCCCTTCACGTTCAGGTTGGCATGGCATGGGGAGGCCAGGTAGAAGGGCGAATCGTCTCCGAATATGCCCGACCCCACAGTCTTCTTCAGGACGACCGCCATGGTGTCGTTTATCGGGTCCCCGGGCCTTATGATTCCGGTCAGGTTGAAGGTGCCGAGGTCATGGGTGTCGCACATGAGGGCCTGCTTCAGCACCAGGGAGCTGTTCTGGACATCCCTGTTTATCTCCTCGCAGCTCGCCAGGTGGGCAATGTATGCGAACAGGCTGACTGCCCCTATCCTCTTCATGGCCTTCTTGGCGAAGTCTATGGACACTCCCTTGAGGACCTCCTTCTCTACCGCTTCCCTCGCGCTGGGCTTCAGGAGGACGTACAGGTCAACCGCCTTGTCGTCAATGTCCTTCCCGACCTTCTTGGAGAACGTGTCCCTGACAGCCTGCTCCAGCGCATCCTGGGGAGATACCCCTGTCTTGTCGAAGGTGTCCAGCCAGTAGTTGTCCAGCTTGCCCAGGGCATCCCAGCTCTCCTCCCTTATGCTTGTCATGACCCCCGGGTCAAGGTCCTTTATGAAGTCATCTACCTTGCCCCCGTACCTGGCTATTATCTTCTCGTTGACCTTGTTCTTGTAGAATATCCTCAGGACCTTCTGCCTGAACGTCAGGGACGCCCCCTTCTCTATGAGCAGCACCTCTGCCTTGTCAGCCACAGACTTCAGGACCGCCTTCTCTGCCAGGTTCTCCACGGTTTCTGCCGTGGCCTCAGTCACCCCCTTCTTGAGGAGCCTGCTCTTGGCGGCGCTGTAGGTCCCGGAGGCCATCGTCCTGGCGGTAGACTTGGCCACTGCCACGCCCTTCCCTGCCACGAAACCTACTGCCCTAAGGCCTGCGCCGAACAGGGCATCGAAGGGTATCAGGTATGTGAGGGCGGACGCGAACTTGGTCCACCAGGCGCTCTTGCTCTTCCAGGCTATGTCCTCCCCCTCAGGGAAGTTCTGGAAGTATACCAGGAAGCTCGGGTCGCCTATCGCCTTCAGGAACTCATGGGCCTTGTCCTCGTCTACCAGCTTGCTGTCCTCCAGGAACTCGGCGGCGGCATCCACGCCTGGTATGAAGTCTATGTCAGCGAAGTTCTCGGGAAGGAAGAAGTTCTCCACATGGTACCAGTCCCCTGAAACCTTGTATACCCTGGCCCCTGTCTTCTGCCCCAGGACGTCGGGCGTGGCTTCTGAAAGCCTGTTCACCTCTGCAACACATGGCAGCTCCTTCCCTGATGACACGCAGTTTATGGCGCAGGCGAGCGCCTGCGTCGACTGCTGGGCGACTATGAACTCGTTGGAATGGAGGGGCTCTATCTGCACGCCCTGCATAAGCTTCGTGAATGTTGAGATGTCGAGGCCTGGCACGACCCCGAAGACCATCAGGAACCCGAACACGATGAAGGCCAGCGCCACCACGCTCATCGTGACCTGCAGCAGCATCCTCATTGCTTTATTATTGCCCTGTATGGCTTAAATTATCCGGGCAGGCATGAAGTCTCCTGTGGCTGCCCACTTGCCTGTATGCTCATTCCTCCCTGAAATACTTGTTGCCGTTGTCTTTCGTGTATTCCATCAGCTCTTCCCTGGCTATCTCTATCCCTTCCCTGGCTATCTTCTCTGCCTTTGCCTCCAGCTCATCCAGGCCTATGTGCTGCTTGATATAGCTCTTGAACTTTTCCGTGTACTTGCTTCCCAGTATCGTCTTTCCTGTCCTCTTGCCTATCGAGACTACGGACTTGGCCGCCTTCCTGGTGACCAGGGCGGTGGCTATCTCGAAGGAGCCCTCCATCAGGTTCCATTTCACCTCCTCGTCAGCCCTCAGGGCGCACTCCATGTTGCCTTCCTGGTAGCAGACGTCGTGCTGCATCCTGTCCCCGACCGTCTTCAGGACTATCCCGGAAGACGCCATTATGCCGCCTGATATGATGGTGGCTGAAGCCGCCTCCTCTATCAGGGCTGCCGCAAGAGGGAAGGGTATGGAGGCTATCCCTGCCAGGCTCAGGCCGAAGCCCACGTTGTAGGCAACCTCGCCCATCTCCTTCAGGAACAGGCCGTTGCAGCTGAAGGCGGCTGCCTGCTTACCGGCTTTGGTGCCTGCTTCATCCTCGCCCATGAACACGGCCCTGTCCTCAATGCCCTCGAAGTATTCGTTGATTGAATCTCTTGCCCATTGCACCATTCCCCCGACCCCGTTGTAGTAGTCCGCATACATCATGTCCTCGAATGAGGCTGTCCCCTGGCTTATCGTAACCCCCAGGATAGTGGTCGATGGGTCCGGGTCCACGAATGTCATGTTTCCGGGAAGCACTATAGTCGCATTACTGAAGCCTGAAAGCCGCTGCACCCTCACCGATGCCTGCTTCGTCCTTTCGGTGGCTTCCCTCGCCTTCCACCATCTCCTGGTGTGTTCCTTGTGCTCTTCCAGCTCCCTCATGAGCTCCTCCTCTTCCCTCTTCCTCCTGAGGAAACGCTCCCTCATGCTGCCCACCCTCTCCCAGAACCCTGACAGGGGGCTGCTGCCTTCAGGAAGCTTCCTCTTCCTGGCAAGCCAGGACGCGCCGGCGGCCGATGCGGCAGCCAGGCCCATCGGGACAAGGGGCAGGGATGACAGGCCTTCGCCTGCGCTGCCGGCAGCTGCTGCGAGCCCTGCAGGCACCCCTGGGAGCATTGCCCAGGCCGAGCCGTTCTCCCCGCTTCCCCCTGCATAGCTGAAGGGCGAACCCGGAAGGGCTGCAGGAGCATAATGCGGCCCGTCAGAAGGCTCCAGAATCGTGACGTCGAACAGGTTGAAATGGCCGTTGCTTCCCACAGTGCAAAGGAGATGGTCAGCCCCTGCAAGGGACACGTTCGCCTGGAACACCCACCAGTCGTCGTCCACCAGTTCGAAATGCACCTGGTTGCCGTTGAGGGCGCAGTCAGGCTCCAGGAGGGAGGAGGCCGCGAGTATGCCCTCGGCCTCCCCTGTGAAGAACCACTTGCTGAAATGCGCCCTCCCGGAGGACCAGGGGGTGGGTCCCTGGTATATGGTGCCTGTGGAGTAGTATTCGGGCCTGTCCAGGAACACGGTGCCGTCTGTGACAGGCAGCCTGCTGTAGTGCCACCCGTCCCCGTTGGACCAGAGGATGTCGCCCGGCATGTGCTGGGCAACTTCAGCATCGAATGACGGGACTGCAGGCACGTAGCAGACCATCCCGCTGAACTTCCCTTCCCTGCAGAAGGTCCCGTCTGGGCAGGACTCAGGGTTGCCGTCCCTGAAGAAGCAATCGCAGTCATTGTAGCCGAAGTGCACGCCGCCGCATGTCTTCTCGTACCCGGCATTAACCCTGCAGGAAACCTCGTTCATCCCCGGCCCGAGGTACCGGGTTATGTCAATCCTCTCCCTTGACGTGATCCCCCTGGCGGCCTCCTGCCCGTTGACCCAGCAGTCGGCTGACTGGTACGCTGATATGACCAGGTCTGTCTGGCTGATTCCGTCCAGCTGGAATGATTTCACGTACGTTCCCGAGGAACTGTCCCAGTCCTTCCCCGGGCCGTTCCCCGAGACCGTGAACGAGGCGCTCTCTGTCCTGTCCCCTGCCCAGTCGACAGGCATGTCCCCGTGCTGTGTGCAATAGTAGCGGCCGTCAGCCACAAGCTCGTATTCCCCTGTAGGCCAGCTCCCGTTCACATGGAGGAACCCGCTGTAGCCGAAGGAAACCGAGCGGTATGTATGCTTGCCGCTGCCATGCAGCGTTTCGGTCCTGTTTATCTCAGGGTACAGCCTGACATAGCCGCCTGCAGGCTCCTTCAACATCACCCTCAGGTCTGCATTCCCGCTGGTGCAGTCAATCACGTGGATGGAGCCGGAGAATGAGAGCGTGTCCCCTGCCCCGACTTCTGTCTCTGACAGGGACAACCCTGCTGAGGCTGTGGGAGATAGCGACAGCAGTAACAATGCAGACAGTACCAGGCATCCCCGTGTGGCTGACATTCATATTTATGGTAACGTTAGGAGAGGATATATCTGACGTTTACGGAAAATAAACCGGAGGGTTTACTCATCAAGTTTCAGGATGTCATGCTCGTCCTTGTGCCTGGAGCCTGTGCCCCTGCAGCTTTCTGCCGCCTTGTCCACCAGGGCCTTCAGATTGTCGCTGTACCTGTTAAGGTCGTCGGCTGTCAGGCTTTCGTCTATGGGCTGCCCAGAGGCGTCCGTGCCCGTTACCCTGTAGAGCCCTTCATCTTCCCTGATATTGTAGCTCTTGCCCAGCAGGCTCAGGTTCACCCTTCCCACTCCATCAAGCTTTTCATTTGACATAATCACTCCATCTCGCAGACGTCATCGTCCAGGGGCTCCAGTGCTATGTAAGGCACTATGATAATGTATCCAGGCTCGCCTGACCCTTGGCCTTGCACCAAGTCATTCATCCTGTCGACCTGTTCTGCGCAGTCGTATGCCTTCCTCATGAGCTCTGGCGCCATTTCGTCTGCCATATTATCACTGCTCAATAGTTAATGATAAGGTATTTAAAGGTTACTGTGGGCTCCTTATGCAGCCCATGCCCAAGAAACGGCCTATTTTCCGTGTATCGCCTTGGCGAAGGCCTTTATCCTCTCTGAAGGGTCGCTGGCCTCCTCTATCTTGGTCCCTATGTGTATGCCTGAGGCGCCCGCCTTGATGAGTTCGGCCGCCTGCTCGGGCGTCTTGACGCCGCCCGCCACTATTATCTTGAGGCTGGTGAACTTCTTGATGGCAGCCACTATCTCCTTCGGGACAGGCGAAGGCGCGCCTGAGCCTGACTCCAGTATCACGAACCTCATGCCCATGAGCTCTGCCGCAGTCGCGTATGCCACTGCCAGGTCAGGCTTGTTCCTCGGAAGGAGGTGGGCCTCGCCAACCCAGCCGACGGTCTGGCCAGGCTCGAAAACAAGATAGGCTGTCGGTATGGCCTCTATCCCGTACCTCTTCACGGTATGCGCGCCGAGGGCCTGGGCCCCCGATATCCAGTACGGGTTCTTGGAGTTGATGAGGCTCATGAAATAGATTGAATCCGCCTGCTCCGTTATGTTGGACACGTTTCCGGGGAATATGTGCAGGGGCTTTTCTGTCGCGTTCTTTATCATCCTGGCTGTCTCGTCGAGCACTGGCCCCTGGGCTCCTATAGAGCCGCCCAGCATTATTATGTCTGCGCCCCCTTCTGCCATCAGCTTGGCCAGCTTGGCGCCTTCCTCAGGGCTCTGCTTGTCCGGGTCTATAAGGCCCATGAACACGCCCTTGCCTTCTTCGCTCATCCTGTTGATGTATTCCTCGGTCTTGCCGATTTTCATGTTTTTAATACCGGAAGCATATTTAAATATATGATACTGGTGACTGGCGGTACCGGGTTTATTGGCAGGATGCTGGTTAATGGCCTCCTGAGGAAGGGCGAGAAGGTGGCTGTCCTATGCAGGGACGCTGAGAAGTCCAGGGGGATGTTTCCCAAGGCCAGGATAATCCAGGGCGACGTGACAGACCCTGTAACCCTTGACCTAGGCAAGGCAGACAAAATAGTCCACCTGGCAGGGATGGTGTCCTACTCCAAGACCAGGGAAGAGCTCTTCAGGGTGAACGTGGAGGGCACCAGGAACGTGCTGGAGGCCTGCAGTGGCGCCAAGAGATTCGTGTTCGCCAGCTCTGTGGGGGCTATAGGGCCTGCCAAGGGAGTGACAACAGAGCTGACGCCATGCAAGCCTGCGACCCCTTACGGCGAGTCCAAGCTCGAGGCAGAGAGGCTGGTCAGGGGCTCCGGCCTTCCCAACGTAATACTCAGGTTCGCGCCTGTCTTCGGGGAGAAGTCCCCCTACTGGCTGAAGAACCTGAAGCTCCTGGAGAAGGGGTTCCCGATACCTAACGTGAAGACCATGACCCACGTCCTGCACGCATCGAATGCAGCAAGGGCGCTGGAGCTCGCGCTGGAGAAGGGGAGCGGGACCTATCTGATAGCCGACAGGACGCCCGTCAAGTTCGTGGATTTCGCCAGCAATATCATGAGGCTCCTGGGGAACGAGCCGAAGGTCATGCCTGCCCCCATGGTGAACATGATGGCGGCAATGGTGGGGAAGGGCGGCTACCTGAAGGTGCTCACCATGAACAGGCAGTACGACATATCGAAAGCCAGGGAGGAACTGGGGTACGAGCCGAAGGGCGACTTCCAGGAGGAGCTCGAGAGGATGATCGACTGGTATAAGAAGGAGAAGGACAAGAATACTGTAAAGGAAGGGGATTGATATGTTCGGTTCGCTCAAGAAGAGGCTGAAGGACTCTGTCAGCAAGCTGACAGACAAGGTCAAGTCGAAGGAAGAGGAGTTCGAGGAGCAGAAGGCAGAGGAAAGGCCTGAGAAGAAGGAAGAGAAACCGAAAGAGAAGAAATTTCCCGAGCCCAAGAAGGCCGCTCCAAGACCGAAACCTGAGAAGAAGGAAGAGCCCAGGAAACCTGGGAAGAAGCCCGCCCCGAAACCCGGGAAGCCTAAGAAGGCCGGGAAGAAGCCTGCTCCGAAAGCGGAGAAGGAGCCGGTCCCGGAGCCTGAGAAGCCACCTGAGCCACCCGACCTGGAGGAGAAGGTGGACGAAGAGGTGACGGACATAGTGGTGGACGGGGACCTGGCAGAAGAGGTCGAGAAGCCCCTCGAAGAGAAGGTGGAGGAGGCTGAAGAGGAGGTGCAGAAGCCTGTGCCGGAGCCCGTCCCTGACGAGCTCAGGAAGGAGAAAGGGGGGTTCCTGGGAAGGATAAAGAAGAGGGTGGTAGAGAAGACGCTCTCCCCGGATGACATTGACGATTTCTTCAAGGAGACTGAGGTGGAGATGCTCCAGGCCAACGTGGCACTGGAAGTGGTGGATGCGCTCAAGGAAGGCCTGAAGAGGAGGCTGGCAGGCCAGGACATCAAGAGGTCCCAGGCAGAGGGGGCAATCAGGAAGGCGTTCGAGGACAGCCTGCTTGAGATAGTGGACCAGGGAGAGAGCGACATAGAGAAGCTTATAGGCGGGAAGGTGCCCGCGACCATAGTGGTGCTGGGATTCAACGGGAGCGGCAAGACCACCTCAATAGCCAAGATGGCGCAGTACCTTATCGGAAGGGGCAGGAAGCCTGTCCTGGCCGCAGCTGACACCTTCAGGGCAGCCAGCATAGAGCAGCTCGAGCACCATGGGGAGAAGCTCGGGGTGAAGGTCATCAAGCACCAGTACGGGGCTGACGCAGCTGCAGTGGTGTTCGACGCCAGGAAGCATGCCGAGGGCGGGGTGTGCGACGTGGTGATAGCCGACACTGCGGGCAGGTCTCATGCAGACGCCAACCTGATGGACGAGTTGAAGAAGGTCATAAGGGTGAACAAGCCGGATTTGAAGGTGCTCGTGATAGACTCGCTCACAGGCAATGACGCAGTGGAGCAGGCCAAGAGGTTCCATGGGGCTGTGGGAGTCGACGGGATAATACTCACCAAGATAGACGTGAACAAGAAGGGCGGCTCCATACTCTCGGCCGCTTGGGCGATAAAGAAGCCTATCCTTTTCCTGGGGACAGGCCAGGAGTATGAAAAGCTGGAGCCTTTTGACCCGAAGATGTTCGTTAAGACGCTCCTGGAGTGATGCTTTATGAAGTGCGTGAAATGCGGCGCTGAAGGTACGGTGAAGATAATGCGGAAGGGACAGAGGCAGAACGAGGAGATAGAGTTCTGGCTGTGCTCCAAGTGCGCTTTGGACATGGGATACAAGGTCTAGCCTGCCAGGAAGCCTATCCCATTCAGGACCCCTAACGTGGCGACGCTTATTATAGTGCCTGCTATCAGGACGCCCAGGCATATGGCGAGAAAAGACTTCTTCCAGTCAAGCCCGAAGAGCCAGGCTATCAGGGTCCCTGTCCAGACGCCTGTGACCGGCAGGGGGACACCGACGTAAAGGGCCAGGCCGATTATGCCGTACTTCTCCACATAGGGCTTGCCCTTCCTGTGCGCCCTGTCCACTATCCTCCTGCACCAGGAGAACCTCTCGAAGAAGCGCTCGTAGAGCACGTTCAGGCAGAAGTAGATGGGGAAGAATATGAGGCAGTTGAGCACCATGGCGAAGGGTATGACGAACAGGGGGTCCAGCCCGACCGCCAGGGCTGCGGGTATTCCCAGCCGCAACTCAGTGAAGGGGGCTGCTGTAAGGAGAATAAACATGATTGTCTGCCAGTCCATAGAGTATAGTTGGTGGGGAAGGGTTTAAATTATCCGAGAATGCGGTCTACAGTGGCGTCTGCGAATATCTTCATGGTGTCGAATATTTTCAGTTTGGGGTGCTTGGGTATAAGGAGCTGAAGGTCTGTGCAGGCCAGGACCACGCAGTCCACATCCTTCTCCCCGAACTCGCCTATTATCCCTATCAGCTCGTCCCTGTCCCTGTTGTTCTGCTGCCCCATCACAAGGTTGTGTATGAACTTGCCCATCTTGGCCTGCTGCAGCTCATTGGGTGACTCGAAGCCTATCCCGTTCTCCTTGAACGCTGTCTCGTACAGCCTGTTCTGTATGGTGGCTGAAGTCGAGACTATCCCTACCTTCTTCATGCCGTTCTCCTTCAGGAACTTGACAGTCTCCTCCACTATGCTGAGGACGGGAACCTTCACTGATTCCCTTATCTCCTTGATGAAGACGTGGAGGGAGTTGCAGGGCATGACTATGAAGTCGGCGCCTGCCTTCTCCAGCCTCCGGGCCTCAGCGGTCAGCAGCGGTATGAACCTCTCTATCCCCGTGTTCCTGGATATGGCGTCTTCCTCATAATCGTAGGGCACAGGCACGTTTGATATTACGGCAGGTGGTCTGGTGGTCCTGGACCTCTTCTGGCAGGAGAAAACTATGTCTAGGTAGAACTCCGAGTGGTTTCAGGGCCAAGCCCGCCTATTATTCCCACTTTCTTCATAATAGTAGTTTAAGCAAGCGGTTTTAAACGTTTGCCTACGGCATCCCAAGCTGCCTGAAACCTTTAAAAACCCTGTGGCCCTTGTATAATTAACCAATTAAACAATGGAGGACTGATACAATGGTGGAATTCAAGACGATGAAGGCAGAGGAAGTCAAGTTCGGAAAGAACAACTTCCTTGAGATAGCCAGGAAGAAGGCAATAGCAGAAGAAGGCGAGAACGAGTTCATTGCCATCTCCAGGGGTTTCTACCTGCCTGACGGCACAAAGCGATTCAAGAAGTCAATCGCCCTTCCGGACGACGCTTCAGTGAAGGACTTTGTCGCAGCCAAGATAAAGGACGTTTAAATCGAATTAGACTCAAACAGACAATGACCGCTTTTTCTTTGTTTTTGACCTGCCAGCGTCAGCTGTATCAGTGCTTACCCTTATGCTGTTCCTTGACCTGTACAGCTGGAAAGCGGCCAGGCCTGCAATCATGACGAACAGCACTATGGAGTAGGACTGGGTTATGGTGCCTGACTGGGTCACGTAGCCCACAACAGGGAAGAGGATGAATATTCCCAGGTTGTCCAGCATGTTGCGTATCGAGAGCATGGTAGCCCTGTGTGTCGGGACTACATGGCAGTTCATGTAGTGGTTGACCAGGACCTCCATGAAGCCTGCTGCAAGCGGTATCAGAAGGTAGACCAGGGCCCCGACATATGGGACCATCAGGGCCATCAGGAAAGTGCCCGCTATGACTAGCGCCTGCATGAGGTAGAGTGCGCCTCCCTCCCCTATCCTGTCCTCCAGGGTGTCAGCCCTCCTGGAGCCGAACACCTTGAAGAATGAGCCGACGAAAGCCACCACTCCTATAAGGGAGACAGGTATGAGTACTGCCTCCAGGTAGAAGGAGGACATCGACATGGCTATGTGTATGGCCACTGCCGGCGGGACCGAGTAGATGGCTATGGCTTTCAGGGCCCTGTTCCTCCTGAAGTGGCCCAGTCCCTCTGACAGGTGCCTGAAGGCATTCCTGAATGAGGCCCCCTTCGGCTTGTACGGCTCCTCCAGGAAGAAGGTCAGGACGAAACCGAACAAGACGAATGGAAGCGAGGCGAGGGCGGGGAGCTTGGGGTCCAGGGAGAAGAGGAAAGCGCCTATTATCAGGACGAAGGCCATGGAGATGCTGGTCACTATGTTTATGTTCCCGGACACTCTCTTGTGCTCCCTCTCCCTTCCGAGCTTCTTGAGCGTCTCGTAAAGGAGGGCTGACCTGGTGCCTGAGAACAGGCTGACACCAATCCCGCTCAGTACCTTGGCCATCAGGAATGGCCAGAAGCCGTTGAAGAACGCAAGGATGAATATCTCCATTATGTACATGGCACGGGATAGCAGCAGAGTTCTCTTCCTGCCTATCATGTCCGCCACCACTCCGGACGGTATCTCCAGCACCAGGATGGTAAGGGCGAAGACTGACATTATGATGCTGAACTCGGCTATCGGCACCTGGCTGGCGATATAGAAGAGGGCGAGCACAGGTATGAAGAACCTGGCCCACATCAGGCTGTCGGTGGCATAGATAAGCGGGATGTTCCGCTTGAGCGACATGTATTATATTTGTTTGGCCTGTTTATACCTGTATGAGGAGCACAATAGGCCACGGCTAAGCTTTATTTACCACTGAAACAATTCTACAACATGGCTGTTTCCAAGGGCGAGAAGGAGCTCATAGTCAGGTACTGCCTGCAGAACGCGATTTTCTACAAGGGAAAGGCCAACCCCGGGGCAGTAATCGGGAAGGTGATGGCAGAGCGGCCTGAATTAAGGAAGAGGGCCGGAGAGATAAGGAAGGAGGTCATGTCAGTCACCAGGATAGTCAACGGGATGGGGCTGGAGAAGCAGAAGAAGAAGCTGAATGAGCTGGCCCCAAAGATGATGCAGAAGCTGCCCAAGAAGGACAGCAGGGGCCTGCCGGATCTGAAGGGCGCGGTGAAGGGGAAAGTGGTGACCAGGTTCGCGCCCTCGCCCACAGGTCCCCTCAGCCTCCCTCACCTGCTGAGGCCTGTCTTCATAAACTACCTGTATGCCAGGAAGTACAAGGGCAAGTTCGTGCTCAGGCTGGAGGACACGGACCCGGTAAAGACGGTAAAGGAGGCTTACGAATGGATACAGGAGGACCTGAAGATGGCCGGGGTCAAGCCTGACAAGGTGGTGACGGAGTCTGACCACATGGACATGTATTACAGGAAGGCAGAGGAGCTGATAAGGAAGGGCAAGGCGTATGTCTGCAGGTGCTCGGCGGAGAAGTTCAGGGGAATCAAGCTCAGGAAGGAGCACTGCCCTGAAAGGGACAGGCCGGCAGAGGAGAACATGAAGGACTGGAAGGGAATGCTGAAGGGCAAGTTCTATGAGGGGGAGGCAGTGGTCAGGTTCAAGGCAGACATGGCTGACCCGAACCCGGTGCTGAGGGACCCTCCGCTGTTCAGGATAGCGTACGGCAAGCACCCCAAGGTGGGGACGAAGTACAAGGCCTGGCCCCTGTACAATTTCGCATGCGCGATAGAGGACCACAAACAGGGCGTCACGCACGTGTTCAGGGCGAAGGAGCACGAGCACAACACGGCTGTCCAGGGCCTGATATACAGGGAGTTCGGCTGGAAGCCTCCCATATCAGTCAACTTCGGGATGATATACCTTCCGGAAGCTAAGGTGCACACCAGGGACATGAAGAGGTGGATAGAGGAAGGGAAGGTGTCAGGATGGGACGACCCGAGCCTTCCCACGGCAAGGGCCCTATTCAGGAGGGGATTCCAGCCCGAGACCTTCAGGGAGCTCGCGATAACGTGCGGGCTCTCCAAGTCGGACATCAGGGTGAGCTGGGAGAACCTGGAGGGCATAAACAGGAAGATAGTCGACCCGAAGGCCAACAGGGCCATGGCTGTGCTCGACCCTGTGGAGATAACGGTCCATGGGGCCAAGGCCAGGACAGTCCAGCTCAAGCTGCACCCCGACTTCCCTAAGAGGGGCATGAGGAAACTGAAGGCAGTGCCGCATGAGATGTTCATGTCCAGGCAGGACTGGAGGCAACTCAGGAAGAGCGAGTTCAGGCTGATAGGGTTCGGGAACGTCATGCTTAAGGAGTTCCAGGCAGAGTACGACGGGGACAGGATAGTGAAGGGCATGCAGAAGGTCCAGTGGGTCAGCAGGCCGCATGTCAAAATCAGGCTCATCACCCAGGAGGAGACCAAGGAAGGGATAGCCGAGCCCTCCCTCTCCAAGGCCAAGGTGGGGAACATAGTCCAGCTGGAAAGGATAGGCTTTGCCAGGGTAGACAGGAAGGCGAAGGGCCAGGTGACTCTGGTGTTCAGCCACAAGTGATTATGGGATTCAAGACAGAGTTGAACTGGGTGCTGAAGCTCAACGATTTCAGCGGGACCCTGGAACCAGACAAGACATATGATTTCAGGAAGAGGGAAGCAAGGGTTTACCCGATTGGAATGCCCGTATTCCTTGCCAGCAAGGACTGGGAGATACTTGCCGCTGTCATGATAACAGAATCGACAGTAAAGGGAGGGGAAACTTCCGGAAAGTTCAGGGTAATGAGAATATGCAGACCTGAAGAAAAGGAAGTCCTTACCAGGATGTACAGGGAACTCTACGGCTAGCCGAAGATGGCGCCGAAGCCTTCCTCTGCCTTGGATTCCTGTGACCCTATCGCGTCCTCTACCTTCTTGAGCTCGTCGCCTTCCAGCTCCTTTGCCTCCGACTCCTTCAGGAGTTCCCTTGCCTTTGCTATGAGCTCCTCGGGGCCGTCAAGCTCCAGGTAGTAGCCCTCCTTCTCGAGCCCTAGGGACTTGTTGTCCCTGAAGGCTATGGAGAGCCTTGACGCCTGCTCGTCGCCTTCCAGGCTGTTCTTGGCTGCCAGGTACTTGTCCTTCCCTATGAAGAATACCGCTTTCATATCATTCCTTTTGTAGTGAATCGTTTAAAAGTTTATATCCCCAGGCCGCTGAGGGCTCCCCTTATCAGTCCGCCGAAAAGGCTGCCGGATATTATCGCTATGAGGACGTAGAACACCAGGCCCACCATCAGCATCTTGCTGGCAGTGTACCACTGCTGTGCCTTGTTCTCCCCATGGTTCACCTTGGTCAGGAACACGGCCAGTATGATTATTATCTCCAGGAGGTAGACGCCTATTATCATCTGGAATATGGCTGGGGAGAGGGAAGACTCTCCGAAGCCGAACGACATGGCGAAGTCCCCAACGCCGAGGGCGTCGCCTGTGCCCATCGCCTCCAGGTATGAGCCGAGCTGGCTCAGGACAGCTGTTATGACGTCAGCCATCGAGACTATCAGGCCGAGTATCAGGGGCGTCAGCATGTAGGCCTGGAACTTCATGCTCGAGCTGGTCTCCTCCAGGAGATCCCTTATGTACTCCTGGGTTTCCCTTATGTTCTTCAGGTACCTGGCTATCCTGAGCATGGACTCGGAGGCGAACCTGACACCCCTCTTGGCGGTGTCCACCACAGTCGTCATGATGTTCCTGATGAGCTTGGAGGGGTAGAAGAGGAGGGCCCCGTACCTTTCGTCGAACAGGGCCTGGTCGAAGGTGAAGCCCAGGTTCCTGATGTTGTTCAGGGTGCGCTTGAACAGGTTGGATATCTCCAGGTCCTTCAGGTCGTCTATGGAAGACTCTATCGCCACCTCAGTGGGCATCCCCCCTGCTATCCTGTTGCCGAGCTGGAAAAGGGCGAGCTCGAACTCACCCTCTGTCTTGGATATGGCGTTGAACACCCTGAGCTTCTGGAAGTTGGCCAGGTAGAAGTAGGACGCCAGGAAGAACCCGATGCCCAGTATGAACATGCTCGACATCAGGAGGGGCGTTATCCCCATCTCCTCCTGCATGCCGCCGGCGAGCAGGTCCGGGTTGGTAAAGAAGAACACCGCGGCAGGTATGATGAAAGCCGCAAGTATGGCCAGGGATATGGGAAGGACAGGCACATGCTTCTTGCCCATCAGGAAGTGCCCCTTCCTGGGTATGTCAGGGTGCTTCTCCACCCCTATGGCAGAGAAGGTGACCGGCCTCTTCCTGAGGGTGCTCGTTATGAACCAGGTTATCATGGCCGGTATGGCTATGTTGTAGCCTATGATGAAGTATTCGGGCCTGGCTATGTCGGCCATGAAGACCGCGGCAAGGGGCGCCATTATCGTGCCCAGGACCGGCATTATTATGCCCATCATGTGTATCATCATCACAGGCATCTTCAGCTCCTGGGCATAATGCTTCATCCTGGTCTTGGTGCCCTCCAGCACCACGTCCAGGGCCTCGTCAAGTATCTTGGCTGCCCTCTCCGGCACCTGGGTGGTGCTGTCCCTTATGAGCCTTATCGCCTCCGAGAACTCCTCGTTCTCGGGCTTCCATTTGGTTATGTAGGCGTCCAGGGCCTCCCAGGCCCCCGGGTACTTCCTCATCTGTATGTCCCACAGCAGCCTCCTCATGTCCCAGGCCAGGGCGCCGGTCACGTTGACCGCAGCGAACCTGAAGGCGCGCTCCAGGTTGGGGGACATCCTCATCGAGACTACCATGTACAGGACGGCCAGCACCACCTGGGAGCTGGCCTTTATCCTGAGCTCCTTTATCAGGTTGACTGGATACTTGAACAGGTAGTAGCCTATGACTGTCCCTATGGCGATTATCATGACGCCGCCCATCACGGGTATGCCCGGGAACAGCATAAGGAACACGGCGATTATGGAGAATATGAGGACGGAGTTTATGAACATGCCCATCACGGCGTCAGGGGTTATCTTGAGCTCCGCGAACGCGATGGCCTGCTCCAGCTGCTTCCTGGAGTCCTCGGGCGGGTCTATCTTCATCAGCCTGGAGGACCTCTTGCACAGCTTCTCGTACCAGTTGAGGGGCCTGTCCTGCTTCTCCATGAAGGCCCTGTATTCCCTGCTCGTTATGACAGGCACCTTCCTGGGCTCCTCCCTGTAGGCCACCAGCCTCTTCCTGTAGTAGGGGACCGCCTCCGGAAGCGCCTTCTTCTTTTCCTTCTTCTTGCTGTCCTCTTTGTCCTTATTGCCCCCGAAAAGACCCATATTTAATTATTGTCGCCATCGGGTAAAAAGCGTATTTAACCGCATGCGGACAACAATAAAGCATGATGGACTGGCTCCTCCTGCTGATAGGCGCCGCCGGTTTCGGGCTTGCAGGGTACTGGGACCTGAAGACGACCGAGTTCCCTGACTGGCTCCCCTACGCCATGATAGGGCTGGCCCTGGCTGTCAGGGGCATATACTCCTGGATGCTGGGGGACTGGTGGATAATCCTGAACTCGGCTGCTGTAGGCATGGTGTTCCTGGGGTTCGGCCTCGGGCTATACTACATCAAGCAGTGGGGGGACGGGGACGCCTGGCTGCTGGGGACCCTCGGTTTCCTTTTCCCTTCAGCGCCGGGAAGCTTCACGCCATTGGTGTCGTCCGCCTTCATGTTCCCTATGGCCCTGCTCTTCAACTTCTTCGTGCTGGCGTTCGCCTACCTGGTGGTCTACGCCATAGGGCTGGGGGTAAGGAACAGGGAGCTGTTCAGGGAGTTCTCGCATTCATTCAAGGGGCAGGCGCCCATGGTGGGCACCATGACCATAATGTTCTCTGCTGCATGCATGATGATAGTGGCGTTCCTTTATTTCGGGTTCGGGATGCCGTTCCATTCGGTGTCCCACATACTGCTGCTTCCTGCCGCAGTGCTCGGGCTGCTGGTGTTCCTGCAGTACGGCCAGTACATAGAAAGGCACATGTTCAAGAGGCAGATAAGCGTCAGGGACCTTAGGGTCGGGGACGTGCCTGTCGGGGAGAAGTTCAGGGTGCTTGACCGGAAGGAGGTCATCAGGCTGAAGAAAAGGGGCGGGAAGATATGGATAAAGGAAGGCGTCCGGCTATCCCCAGTTTTCCTGATAACACTGCTTGTGAGCTTCTTCTACGGTTCGCTTCTTCTTGTGTGAACGGCATAGGTAGGCCAGGCCGGGTGAAATAAAAAGAAAAAGTGAAAGGAGAGTAAGCAAGCTTACCTGAGCTTCCTTACCCTCTCAACACCAACCTTCCTGACAACAGGCTTCTTTACCCTGGCTGGAAGCCAAGACGGCCTGTCTGCCGGAGCGCTGATTGTCTTGACAGAACCCTTGAAGACATGTATGCTGTATGTCCTGTCCTTGTTCCTTCTTCCACGCTCCCTCAGTCGGATGTCGGTGAAACCTCGTGTTGCAGCCTTCAGCGCTGCCTGCCTCGGTGACCTACCAGTGAAGATTGCAGTCTTCCTGCCCTTCTTCAGAATGTAGTACTTCTTGGCAGCAGCCCTTCGGGCCCTTTTCCTTCGCGCCATTTTTTTCTCCCGTTTTCAAAAACAAACGCATTTCTCTTCAACCGGTTTTGCGTTTAATTATTCTATGGTATAAGGGTTTATAAATGTTATCCACATGCATCCTGTTTCAGTCTGGGCGTCCCCGCAGTATCGGCCTTTATATTCGGGAAGGCCCATATTATAAATAAATGCAGCTGAAGGCCAGGGTGATGGAGTTCGAGGCCAGGAAGGCCATAGTGATACTCAACAAGGATGATGCGGCCGAGCTTGACGTGAAGCCGCTGGACAGGGTGGAGCTGGTTCTGGGGAAGCGGAAGGACACAGCCATAGTCAACATAGCCGAGAAGCTGATAAAAGAGGGCGAGATAGGGCTGTACGAGTCCGTTGTCCATGAGCTGAAGGCCAAGGAAGGCAGCAGGCTGAAGATAGCCAGGGCGCCCCACCCGGCATCCATAGAGTTCATAAGGAAGAAGCTGGAGGGCAGGATGCTGGACAAGGCCGAGCTGGACGCCATCATAGGCGACGTGGTGGGGGACAGGCTGTCGGACATAGAGATATCCTCGTTCCTGACCGCACTGCACGAGAAGGGGATGGTGATGGACGAGGTGGCTGCGCTTTCCAGGAGCATGGCGGAGAACGGGAAGAGGATGAAATGGAAGAAGGTCGTATTCGACAAGCATTCCATCGGAGGGGTGCCCGGGGACAAGACATCCATCCTGCTGGTCCCGACCATAGCTGCGGCAGGCTTCACCATACCCAAGACGTCCAGCAGGGCCATAACCAGCCCGGCGGGTACAGCAGACAGGTTCGAGTGCATAGCGCCTGTAGACCTGAGCTGGGAGGAGATAAAGAAGGTCGTGAACAAGACCAAAGGCTGCCTGGCCTGGGGAGGCGCAGTGGACCTGGCGCCGGCTGACGACATATTCATAAAGGTCGAGTACCCCCTGTCGATAGACCCCATGCTTCTGCCCTCTGTCATGTCCAAGAAGGTGGCGGTTGGAGCGAAACACCTGGTGATAGACATACCCACGGGAAGGGGCACCAAGATAAAGTCTATCAGCAGCGCCAGCGACCTGGCGGGCCAGTTCATAGAGCTCGGCAGCAGGCTGGGCATAGATGTCAGGTGCCTGTCCACCTTCGGGGAGCAGCCCCTGGGGCATACGATAGGGCCCGCCCTGGAGGCCAGGGAGGCGCTCCATACGGCCCTTACAGGTAAGGGGCCGACCGACTACATAGACAAGGTGACGGCCTTGGCAGGGACCCTCATGGGCATGGGAGGGATGAAGAATGCGGAGGCCAAGGCCAGGCACATAATAACGTCAGGGAAGGCAGGCAGGAAGCTGAAGCAGATAATAGCGGCCCAGGGAGGAGACCCTGACATCAAGCCCAAGGACATAGAGGTGGGCGGGGAGTGCTGCAAGGTCAGCTCCAACTTCTCGGGAAGGGTCTGGTGGATAAGCAACAAGGCCCTGGTGCACATAGCCAAGTCGGCAGGCGCCCCGAAGGACAAGGGGGCGGGCATATTCCTGAACAAGAAGATAGGCGACAGGGTCAGGAAGGGGGAGACCATCTTCGAGATATTCTCAGACAAGCCATACAAGCTGAAGGCCGCGGTCAAGGCTGCGGAGGGGCACGAGATAATGGGGATAGGAAGGCACTATAACATGGTCCTGAAGAGGATGCCAGAAGAGAAGCACGAAAAGACCTTCATCCTGGAGAGGTAAACCCCTAAAAAGTTTAGCTGCCATTTTAAAGCATGTTCTGGAGAGGATACAGGGCAGCAATAATACTGAAGGGAAGGCACGATGCAGAGCAGACCATCGACATGCACAAGTTCATAAACGCCTTCAGGTGCCTGAACATAGAGCCTTACGGGTCGGCTTCCCTGGAAGGCCTGGAAAAGGACCTGCAAGAGGACGGGGCCACCCTTGATGACCTGGACCTGCTTTTCGTGCACGCCGAGATGGGGGACCTTCCGGAGCTGTACGGGAAAGCGGCCGGCAAGGTCGGCCTGTTAGTGCACATGCCGTCAGGGACTGACGAGGAGCTTGCCCGCTGGGAGGGCATGATGGGCAGGCCCTATGGAGAATTCTTGGACGGCACGCCGATGTTCATCAAGAAAGAGGGCTACCTCTCATACCTGCCCCGTGCCGTAAACTATTTCATGGCGATGAGGCTGGCCAGGCTGGAAGGGGAGAGCGGCAGCGCTGGCGCTGAACCTGGTCCTGAATGAGACTCCGGCTTCAGTCAACGACTATGTTGGTCTGGGTCCTGATGACGCCTTCCTGGAACTGTATCTGTGACACCACCATCGCTCCCAGGCTGTTTATGTCGCCGGCCTCGACGAAGGCTATCGCGTCGTAAGGCCCTGTCACGACATGGGCCCTTGTGACGCCCTCTATGCCCGATATCTTGTCGATGACTTCCTTTGCCTTGCCCTGCGATATCTCGATAAAGACGTATGCAGATACTGCCATAATTTCACCTCGGATTTGATATTTGTAGAAACGGCTTTTATGCTTTCCGGTGTCGGGTTCCCGGAGGCTAGCCCACGAAGGTGGGCCTCCTGGAGAGCTGCATGGGAAGCGGCAGCGGCTGGAACGGGAAGCCCTTTGTCCTGTTCTTCACGTAATCCGCCATCTCCTCCGGCTTCATCTCCTTGACCTTCCCTGTATCCCTGAAGCGGACCGCCAGCTTGCCTGACTTCTTCTCCTTCTCGCCCACCACAACTATCAGCGGCACCCATTCCATCTCTGCGTCCCTTATCTTCCTGCCTATGGACTCGACCCTGTCGTCCACGTCGGCCCTTATTCCTTCAAGCTTCCCTGCCACCTCCATGGCGAACTTGTTGTAGGCGTCCGAGACTGGGCATACCCTGACCTGGGTCGGAGAGAGCCACATGGGGAACAGGGGATTCTTCTTGGCGCATATGTCCTTGTGGGCCTTCTCCAGGAGGGCGTACATTATCCTCTCTATCGCGCCCGGAGGGGAGCAGTGGAGTATGAGCGGGTGCTTCCTCTTGTTGTCCTTGTCCGTGTACAGGATATTGTACCTCTTCCCGTTCTCATGGTCTATCTGGACCGTGGTCAGGGCAGCGGCCTTGTCCAGGCAGTCCACGAAGTTGAACTCGAACTTGGGGTCGAAGTATGCGAACCTCCTGTCCCACATCTCTATCAGTATGGGCCTCCTGAACAGCTTTGCCAGGGAAGCCACCCAGTCCTTGTTGGCCTTCTCCTTCCAGAAGTCCTGTGTGAACCTGACAGCTGCCTCGTATTCTGCGGGCTCGAATCCCAGGTCCTTGAGGCAGTCCATCCCGTACTTGAACTGGCTGGAAAACTCGTCCTTCGCGCTCTTCATGTCCCTGCACAGGGTGTGCAGGTCAGGCATGGTGAAGGCCCTCAGCCTTCTCAAGCCTGCAAGCTCCCCTGACTTCTCGAGCCTGAAGGAGTACCTTGTCAGCTCGAACATCTTCATCGGCAGGTCCTTGTACGAGATGTTCATGCAGCTGTTCATCAGGAACTGGCCGAAGCATGCGGAGAACCTGAGGAAGAACCTCCTCTTGAGGGACTCCACCACGTACTGCCTGGCAGGGAACCTCTCCAGGTAGTCCTTCAGGGCAGGGTGCTCGTAATCGTACATTATGGGGGTCTCCACCTCCATTGCCCCGTACCTGGCTGTCTTGTCTGATATCCACCTCTCCAGCAGGCCTTTCATGAGCCTGCCCTTCGGGTAGAACCTCAGGTTGCCGGGGTCTGACCCGCACTCGAAGTCAACCAGCTCCATCTGCCTCATGAGCTTGATGTGGGGAGGGTCTATCTTGGATGACCTGGCCTTGGAGTGCTCGTACTGGTAGAACTTCTTCAGGTTCTCGTTCCCCTTGTAGTCAAACCTGTCAGCCGGATGGAGCTTCCCGTCAGGCGTCATTATGTGCCAGGTGGATTTGACCTTCTCCTCCTCTGCCAGCGCGCCTGATATCTCGTCCTCCTGCTTGGCAGAGCCCGGGACCTCCGCGAACTCCCTGCTGAGCTCTGAAAGGGGGTGGCCCTTGACCTTTATGTTGAACATCTTGTACCAGCCGAAGGGTGCATGGTAGGCCTTGTACTTCTTCCTGTTGAGGAGCTTCTCGGCCTCTGACATGACCTTCTGGGCCACGTCGGGCTTGGAGGGCGTACTGGTGAGGTGCACATATGGGTAGAGCACTATCTTGGCCGCCTTAACCTGGGCTGCCACCTTCTCTATCTCCCTGACCAGGTCTTCCGCCATCCTGGCTGGCCTGGCCTCGTCCCTCTTCTCGACTGAAAGGAACACCACCAGGCAGTCCTCCACCCTCTTCTTGCCCTCCTTCCATTCCTCTGCCGACTTGATGGCCTTCTTGGTGGGCTCGAACTCTATGAAGTCCGAATGCAGGAGCAATATCTTCATTCAAATCACTTTATTAATAGATTAGTTATTGATATAATAAAACATAGCCCCGTAGTCTAGTGGTCAAGGATGTCTGGCTCTGGACCAGGCGACCCCGGTTCGAATCCGGGCGGGGCTATTTCCCTTTATTTTAACGGTACAGGCCAATTATTAAGCAATGAAGATCATACTTGGCCTGGGTATGCTGGTCGTGTTCATCTGCGTATTCTTCATATTCTACTCCTTCACCCAGATGGTCCAGGGAGAGATAGGGTGCCTCTTCTCCGAGAACATAGCGACCGACTGCGACGTGGTGGCTGTCAGCTACCAGTTCGTCATAAGCATGAGCATCATAGTGATACTCTCTCTCGTCATACTAGGGATCCTTTACGTAATATTCTCGCACGTTTTCAGGATAGAGAAGCCGCCGACCTACATTGCAGGCCTTTTCAGGAAGGGTGTAAGAAGGGTGTACAGGTTCATTTCCTTCTCTTGATTTCCTCTGCGACAGCCTTCATGACCTTGTCACCGGGGAACTTGCCCCTGACTTCCTTCATGACCAGGCCCATGTAGACCTTCTCGGGCCTCCCGGACTTCAGGAGCCCTGGCTTGGCGTCGATGACCTTCCTCACTATCCCCTTCAGGTCCGCCTCTGACACAGCGCCTCCGGCCGCCGCCTGCAGGACGTCCTGGAACTTCGCACCGGGCCTGCTGGCCATCTCCTTCAGGAGTTCGGGTATGGCCTCCTTGGCTATCTCGCCCCTCTTGAGGGCCCGGAACACGTCCCTGAGGTGCTCCTTGGTAATCTTGCTGACGTCTGCGCCTTCCCTCCTGACCTGGGTAAGGGTTGATGTAAGCGTGGTCGCCAGGGCCTTTGGTTCTGCCCATTCCACCAGGTACTCAAACAGCTCCATCCTGCCCGAGGAGGCCAGCTGGTTTGCGATGTCCGGGTTGAGCCTGTACTCCCCTATGTACCTCTTGACCCTGTCGTCGAGCAGTTCGGGCAGCCCAAGCCTCAGCTCCTCCAGCCAGGCCCTGTCCACCCTTATCGGCGGTATGTCTGTCTCGGGGTACAGCCTTGCACCGCCTGACATGGGCCTCATGAACTCCGACCTGCCGTCAGGCAGGCACTTCCTGACCTCCGAGGGGACCTTCTGCCTCTTGTTGACGTAGAGCTGCTGCCTCATTATCTCCCTGTCCACCGCCTCGGGTATTACGGAGAGGGACTGCACGCCCTTCAACTCTATCCTGCTGCCGCCCTTTATGGAGACATTCACGTCCTGCCTGATTTTTCCCAGGCCTGTCTTGACTTTCCCGGTGGACTTGAGCACCATGCCTATCTTCTCCGCCATCTCCTTAACCTGCTCAGGGTGCCTGGCGTCCGGCGCCGTGCCTATCTCCACCAGGGGTATGCCCAGCCGGTCCAGGCTGTAATGGACGTCTGTCTTGTTCCTCTTGATTATCTTGGCGGCGTCCTCCTCGACTGAGACATTGGTTATGCCGACCTTGCCGAACTTGGTGTCCACCCAGCCGTCCACCCCGACCAGGGCCGTCCTCTGGAAGCCTGTGGTGTTGGAGCCGTCTATGACAGTCTTCCTCATGACCTGCACCTCGTCAGGTATGGTGCAGTTTAGCATTAGGGCTATCTTGAGGCATATCTCCAGTGCCTCCGTGTTCATGGGATGGGGAGGCTCCTCGTCCGTCTCCACCCCACAAGACTCCCTGGGGTAGATGGAATAATGGAAAGTCTTGCCCTTCAGCACCTCCTGGGCCGCGGCAGCGTCAATGTCCCCCATCTCCCCTGCGACCGCCCTGAGCTTCCTGTCAATCTGCCTGGTGGGGGCGTCAAGGGAGAGCCTGGAGTCGCACTGGCAGAACAGCTTCCTGGCCGTGTCCAGCTGCTGGTGTATCTCTATCCCGCTCTTCAGCCCCAGCTTCTCGTAGTCAAGTTTCATCTCTCTCCCCACAATATCTTGAATGCCTCGTACTTCTCCTTCACGAGGTCCGCTGACCCTGGAAGGGAGCCAAACCTTCCTTCCCAGTCCTTCTTCAGCTTCCTGGACACCCATTCCAAAGAATTGTCCAGGCCAATGCCTCTGTTTCCCCTGAGCCACATGAAGTAGGGCACCATATCGAAATGCGAGAGCGCGTCAGCGACTGATATTATCTTGGCCTCCACGGTTTTCGGTTTGCCGCCGGTGTTATGCTCCTCTATGCAGTGCTGGACCTGTTTTATCTTGTCCTCAGGGCAACCAAGCTCCTTCAGTATCCTTCCGGCTTCCTGTGCGCCTGTTATGTTGTGCTCGTTCCATTCCTTCTCGCTCCTTCCCTTGATTCTCGTGATGTCATGGAGCCAGACAGCGAGCTCTATTATCTCCTTGTCGCCGCCGTGCTTCTCCATCAGCTTCATGGCATAGTCGTAGACAATCTTGAAGTGCCAGTCGAACTGCTCCTCTACGCCGTTCTCCTTGAGCTCCTCTTTCAGTATCTCCTTGGCTTTCTCTGTTATCATATCAGTACAGGAACGTCTCAGGAAGGGTCCGCTCGGTAATCTCTCCGGCCATGTTCGTCAGCATAAGTTTCTTTACTTCTTCCATCTTTTTAGTCTTCCCTAATACATAACCCAGCTTCACGTAAGCCACTTCAGGCAGCATGTCCTGGCCGCATATTGCGCCAGCGTCATGGTAGAGCACCCTGAGAGGGGCATACACGTTCGGGTTTATCCTTCCGTAGAGGGTCTGCGGGGCAGCCACTATTGGCACCCCGCTGCTTACTGCGGACTTTACGGCCTTTATCCAGGGCCTGCCGAAGAAAGTGGGCACATGGCCCAGGCCTGTGGCCTCGACGACAATGCCCTTTATGCCCCTCTTGATGTGGTAGTCTATTATGTGCGGGTCTGCGCCCGGGTAGGCCTTGACCATCGCTATCTTTTCCTCGAACTTGGCGTCAAGCCCGGTCTTCCCCGGCTTGCGCCTCCTGAAGTCCTTCTTGAGCGTCTCCACCTTACCGTCTGCCCATACCCTGGCCAGGGGAAAATCGTTTATGGGGCGGAACGCGTCCCTTCTCTGGGTGTCCATCTTCCTGGCCTTCGTGCCCCTTATGAAGAGGCAGTACGTGTCCTCCATTGAGCCGTGCATGCAGATGCCGACCTCGGCCATGTCCGATATGGCCGCGCGGGACGAGCAAAGTATGTTGAAGCCTGCGTCGCTGCTTCCCCTGTCGGACGACCTCTGGGAGCCTGTCAGGACGACCGGCTTGGCCAGGTCCTTGAGGAAGAAGGAGAGAGCCGCAGAGGTGTAGTGCATGGTGTCTGTACCATGTGTTATCATCACGCCCTTAACGTCGGTGTTGAGCTCCCTGTGGACTATCTTGGCCAGGTCTATCCAGTTCTGGGGCACCATGTCCTCGGACAGTATGGTGAAGGGGGAGTGCATCTTGCTGATGTTTACTATGTCTGCCACCTCAGGCACGTTGTGCAGTATCTCCTCCGGCTTCATGGCGCTCCTGACGCCGCCAGTCCTGTAGTCGACCCTGGAGGCTATGGTGCCGCCTGTGGCCACCATGGAGATGGCGGGCTTCTTCCTGTCGAACTTCAGCTTGAGCAGGCTCTTCCTGACCTTTCCCAGCTCGAACTCTTCCTCCTCCTTTATGGCCTTGGGCTCCTTGTGCCTGCTCTTCTCCACCTTTACGCCCTTCTCCACCTTTATCCCGATGTTGTATCCGCTATCCAGCTTGATGACGAGGGAGTCTGGGTCGCCTATCTCAGGCCTGGGCATGAGGAGGCCCTCGAACGTCTTGCCTGCCTTGGTGACTGCTATCCTGTCGGCTACCTTTATCTTTCCCCTCTCAAGAACTGTGTTCACGTGCCTGGAATAGGCCATATTAAATATTGGAGAGGTTTTATTAAAGAGATTCCTTCACTCTTCCCTTTCGAAAGGTATGCCTGAATCCTTCTCTATCCTTTCTATGAGGTCAGGCTTCTCTATGTTCCTGTAGATGCGCTGCATGAGCTTATTACCAGGGAAACCGCCGATTTCATTTATGTACACTCCCAGGAAGCAGACATACTGTCTTTCGGTGTCTGGATGGAGTTCATCTATGACATGTTCTTCCAGATAATTATCAATGCCTGTTTCCAGTCTTAGGCGCTGATAGTTGCCAATACGTCTCTCTGTTTCATTCTTGATTATCGCAAGTTTCCATCCCTCTCCTGAAGTGAGTCCCATATCAATCACCTCTTTCGGGTTTGGTTTTCTCCATCTCTATTCTTGAAAGCTCGTTCACGGAGTCCACATAAGGCCTCTGCCTGTCAATCTCCATCCTGAACTCATGGAAGGTTTCCGGGTCTATCCCGTAGTTCTCCAGAGTGGTCCCGTCCTCCCAGTCGAATGGCACTGGAACAAACTGCTCCCCAAAGAAGGACCTTGCCTCCAATATGGCACTGAAGCCCGTTGTGCACCACTCTTCAAACATGGAACTATAACCGAAAGAGTCAATATTCATTATTCTGAGGTATTCCCTGAAGATGTCTTCCTTGTTGTCCTTTGTCACCCTCTTGTGGCCTGTGGCCTCCGATATCATCATTATTTCTGGCCACTTCATATCATACCATCGGTTGGCGAAAGCTGACTCGAAAGGAGCTATCATTCCCTGTGTGCTTGTGGGGCAATCCATGGTGACACCGAAAAGGTGCGCCCTTGCCACATGTTCCATGGCATCCCTTCTTGTTTTCGGGTCCTTGGTTCCCAGTGTCTTGAGCATCTCAGGGTGGAGTCCCCCAACGACCTCCAGGACAGCGAACTCCAAATCTGGGGGGCCTCCGCACCCTGTGTAGCAGACCCTTTCCAGCACATTGTCCTCATTTAAATCGACGCATACGCCGTATTTCTGGAATTCCTGAAACATGCCGTTAGCGTCCGGCCTCATTGATATCATTCTTGCGCCCCTTTCATGAGGCATCAGGCTGATTGACCTGTTTCCGTCTATGTAACACTGCAATATGTCAACGAGATAAGCGCTTTTGTTGCCATTCCATTTGACTTTTCCGTTTGACGCGGCATTGACTGCTGAATGCATGGCATGCCTGAAAAACTCGCCCCTGTTATCTATGGCCTGGCCCACGTTCCGTCCTTTCCAGACATAATCCCTGACCTTCACAGCATGACCGGGTTCCCATGCGCAATCCTTATCGAACTCTGCCCTGTAGACCTTTCCTTCCATTCCGCTGCCTATGGGCTCTGTGCCATCGATTGCTTTCTTGACTTCCTGTAGTATGTATTTCATACCATCGCTCCTATCTCAGCTCCACTGCCACAAGCAGCTCTGTGGGGCCGCCTTCGGCCTTCTGGACGTAGACATCGAAGCATCCGTGCCTGTAGCCTATCCTTCCGACAAGCCTCCTGTCAGGCCCTGCGCCAATGCCCTTCACTCCTGCGCCTACCCAGATGCCGTCTGCCGGGGTTTCCTCTATGTCTGCTCCCAGCTTCCTGGCTGCCCTTACAGGGTAGAGCACGGCTTCTGCCGCCCCCCTGGTCTTGCCGCCTGCGTGGCTTACTGCCCCTGTGACTCCGAAAGAGCCGGAGTAGGCCTCCAGCCCGGGCGGCCATGACTTGTAGTCCATGACTCCCCTGATTATCTGGCGGTCAGCCATTCCTCCGTCCCATATGTCAGCTGGACCTGTGAAGGTCGGCCTGATGTAGCCCTTGTCACCTATCATCAGCTTTCCGAACCAGTCTCCCTTCAGGCCCGATGTTGCTATCAGCCTGTATCCGAAGTCGCCTCCGTGCCTTCCCGCCACCAGGAAGACGTCCCTCTGGCCGGTGTCCTGGAGGTCTACGCTTCCTCCCAGGCACACTATGTGGTCCCCCAGTTCGGGCAGCTCGAAGTCCAGGAACCCAACCCCGTGGAGTATATCCTGATCAATCCCTGCCTTGTCGAACACGTGGCCGTATCCCAGCTTTATGGTGACAGGCCCTACCTCTGCGCCTGCGTAAATGTCAGCAAGGTCCCTTTCCGTTCCGTGCCGGTCCCTTTCCAGGGCTGCTCCTATCTCAAGCTCCCTCAGGTCTATCATCTCCTTGAGGCTCGGGATCCTTATCCTGCCGTCTGTCCCGACGCCTGCGCCCCAGCCCCCTTCAGTGTCGCTGTCCCCGAAGACCGTGACTTCGCCGGTGTAGAAGGGGAACTCAACAGGCACCCTGGCGCCGTATGCGTCCTGGCCTTCCCCGTCAGCGCCTTCTGTGTGCTCAAGCCTTACCAGGTCTCCGTATTGCCTCTTGCCGTCCTTGGTGCCGAAGGCCTCAAGCCTGCCCATAAAATGCTGGGCCTCCTTCCAGCCTCCGTCAAGGCCCACTCCGTAGCCTTTCTTGGGGGCGGTCTCAGGCTTGGGCTCGTCTGCCAGGGCTGTACCTGCCCCAAGGTATGATATGAGGGCGAAAGCGCCCGCTGCCAGGGGCAGGCCCCCGCAGATGGGGATTGCCTCCATGTCCATCTCATCGAAAGTGGGCAGTTCCCTGACTATGTATACGCCTTTCTTCCCTGTTACCGGGCCCAGGAGCTTCCCTATGAGCCCCCGGCTGTCCTGGATGTAATGGGGCTTCCCGCCCATTATGTCCTGCACCGCCCTTTCCTCGGTTTTTCTTTCGTCCATGTTATCACCTGTCCCAGATGGGACTTTTCACTACTAACAAGTGAATTAGTATATTTATAGATTTGTTGTACCTAAAACGTACAAAAGCATTTAAATTTGCGAAGTGAAATCTAAAGCATGGTGGAGAAATCCCTGCTCAGGAAGATAGGCCTCACCGACAATGAGGCCGAGGTGTACCTGATACTGCTGAAGCTTGAGGAAGCCCTGGCGTCAGAGATAGCATCGCATACAAGAGTATCAAGGCCCCATGTGTATGACTCCCTGAACAAGCTGATAGACAAGGGGCTTGCCAGCTATGTCATCAAGAACAACAGGAAGTACTTCAGGGGCGCCAGCCCCCACAAGCTGCTGGACTACCTGAAGGACAAGGAGGCGCTTCTTAAGAGGGAGGAGAAGGAGGTGACAGCAGCCCTTCCTGCCCTGCTGACCATGCACAAGCCCAGGGAGGCCAAGCCTGTAGTCGAGGTGTTCGAGGGGAAGGAGGGCATGAAGACCATACTGGACGACATAATCAAGACCTGCAAGGACGACCCGAAGGCCGCAAGGTTCGTGGGCTTCGGGGAATCGGCCAAGAGGGGGGAGGCGATAGCGCCATACGCCTTCAAGAAGTACATGGCGCAGAGGAAGAAGCACAAGATACCCGCCAGGTTCCTGTACAGGGAGGGGATAGAGACCCTGGGCGCGCCCTTTTCAGAGTACAGGCCCATACCAAAGGAATACTCCAGCAAGTCCATGACCATAATGTACGGGAACAAGACTGCTGTCTGGATATGGCTTGAGAAGAAGCCGCTCATCATAAGGATAGAGAGCCGGGACGTGGCAGAGACCTACAGGGGGCATTTCGAGGTGATGTGGGAGCAGGAGACCAGGGTGCTCCACGGCCTGGACGGAGCCAGGGAGGTGCTCAAGGACATACTCAGGACAAACAAGGAGCCCTTCTTCATGACCGTCTCAGGGAGCTATGACCAGCGGCTCCCCAAGGAGCTGAAAGAATACCTTGACGAGCTGAACAGGAGGGGCATGAAGGAGTACATAATAGTGCCCAACAAGGACCTGGTGACCTACCATGAGGCAAGCATGATGAAGTTCGTGCCCAAGGAGTACTTCTCCCCCGTGCAGACGATAGTCTACGGCAACAGGGTCGCGATAGTCAACTGGAAGGGGCCCATAACCGTCCTCATGATGGAGAACGAGGCGATGGCCGACTCTTTCAGGAAGTACTTCAGGATGATATGGGACCAGGAGGCCATGGTCTACAAGGGCATAGAGGGCATCAGCATGGCCTTCGACACCATGCTGAGGGACGCCAAGAGGGGGGACTGCATGTACGTGGCGGCAGTGGCTCCCCCGACCAAAAGGATCAACAAATTCTTCGTGGACTTCAACAACAGGAGGGTGAAGAGGGGCATACACTCCAAGAAGATATTCACCCAGGAGGGAAGGAAGTTCGGGGAGGAGAGGGCCAAGCTGCCCATCACGGAGGTCAGGTACGCGCCAAAGGGCTTCGTTTCAATGGCGGCGATAAACATGTTCAAGGACAGGGTGGCAATCGTCCTGCCTTCCAAGAAGGTCCCGATGGTCCTGCTGATAGAGAACGAGGAGATAGCCAAGTCGCTGAAGTCTTACTTCGATTTCCTTTGGGAGAGGAAGACAGGCACGTATGAGGGCGTTGAAGAGGTCTTCGGTTTCCTGCACGGCATGCTGGACGAGGTAGGGAAAGGCGGCCGATACTATGCAACCGGCTCCAGGTGGGGCAGCTACATGAAGCCATACATGACCAAGGAGTTCAGGAGGTTCCATGCGGCCAGGATAAGGAAAGGGGTAAAGGCCAACATAATATTCGACTCAGGTGCAAGGGACTACTGCAGAAAGATGAAGGGCAACTGGAAGCTCGCAGACGTCAGCTTCATGCCTAGGAAAGGCTCAAGCCTGAGATCGCCAGTATCCACTTTCATATTCAAGGACAAGACCTTCATGATAGTCTGGAAGAAGGAGCCTACAGGCTTCCTGATAGAGGACAGGGAAGTGGTGATGCACTACAGGGACTATTACGACGCCATGAGGGCCGTGTCCAAGCCTTAGGAGAATTGATGCGATATGATACCTGCTGGTTACAAGAGGAAAGTTGCTGAAGGGAAGACCCACTGGTCTTCCAGGGACTCTATGGTGGCTTATGCAATTGGAGCCATAAGGAAGAGCCTTGGGAAAGCCAGGGGGCTAAAGGTTCTTGACGCAGGATGCGCCGAGGGCAGGGACACATACATGTTTTCTGGCCACGGCATGGAGCCGGAAGGCATGGACGTTGACAAGAAGTTCATAGCACAGGCCAAGAAATCTTACCCTGGCATAAACTTCAGGCCCGGGAGCATAGAGAAGCTGCCGTACAAAACAGGCTCGTTTGACGTGGTGTACTGCGTGAACACGATATTTTACACTGATTACAGGAAGAGCGTGCCAGAGCTGGAGAGGGTGCTGAAGAAAGGGGGTCTGGGCATCATCACCATAGACAGGAAGATAATAGATCTGGACAGGGGGAAGGTGATACATTCCTCTGACGTGGATAATGTCCTCAGGTGCCTCAGGAATTCAGAGGTGCTAAGCAAAAAATCCAGGACAAGGCTCGACAAGGCCCCTTTCAAACACAGGCATTATTTCTACATCGTAGTGTTCAGGAAGGACTAGTTCCTCTTGCTTCTCCAGAGGCCCATGGAGTGCCTCAGGTAGTTCCAGAATTCGCCCTTCTTGAGCTTGGAGTCCCCGTGCTTCCTGTCACGGAAGCTTATTGGCACCTCTTCCACCTTCTTTATCTTTCCCTTTGCCAGTATCTCCAGGAGTATCTTGTAGCCCCTTGGGTTGAGCTCCACCCCTTCAAGGGCATCCCTTCTGAGCATGAAGAAGCCTGAGAGGGGGTCCTTCACGTCCGTGATGGGGCGTGCCAGGACCTTGGCTCCCCTGGATATGAGCTTCCTGTGGAATGGCCAGCCCATTATCGAGCCTCCGGGCACGTGCCGGCTGCCTATCACGACATCAGCGCCCTGGCGCATCAGGACCTTGAACATCCTGGGTATGGCCTCAGGGTTGTGGGAATGGTCAGCATCCATCACGCAGAGGAAGGGGCTGTTTGACTTCCTGAAGCCCTCCAGCACGGCTGTGCTCAGGCCCATCTTCCCGGGGCGCCTGAGTACCCTCACGTTGAACCTGTTCCTGAAGGCCTCTGCAGCGTCTGCAGTCCCGTCAGGAGAGTTGTCGTCGACTATTATGACCTCTCCCTCCATGCCGGTGGCCAGGAACTGGCCGAATATGCCGGGGATGAGCTTCTCTATGTTCTCCTTCTCGTTGAAGGTGGGTATTATCACTGAAATCATGCTATCTTTTGAGAATTGGAGGAAGGGTTTTTAAGCTCGTCGGCATTTAATAGTTTGGGATACAATTTCTAAACATGCCCAGGAAAGAGGGGATGAGCGCGCTGGATGTCAGATTTATCGTCCATGAGCTTAAGGACGCGCTGATTGACGGCAGGGTACAGAAGGTCTACCAGTACGGGCCGAAGGCCAAGAGGTTCCTCTTCGAGGTCCACAAGCCGGGGAAGGGGGAGAGCAAGCTGTATGTGGACGGTAGCAAGATATTCCTGACAAGGGAGAAGCAGCCAGCTCCGCAGGAGCCCCCCTCGTTCTGCATGTTCCTGAGAAAGCACCTGATGAACAAGAGGGTAAGGAACGTCAAGCAGCACGGTTTCGACAGGATAGTGGAGATAGAGACAGACGAGGCCACCCTGATATTCGAGCTGCTCTCTCCCGGGAACGTGATTCTCATAGACTCCATGAGGAACATCATCATGCCGCTGGAGATACAGAAGTGGAAGGACAGGGAAGTGAAGCCCAAGGTGCCTTACAAGTACCCGCCTGCGCTTACGGACCCGTTCGGCCTCTCGATGGACGGCCTGACAAGGATGCTGCAGAGGACGGACAAGACAGTCGGCCAGCTGCTTGCCAGCAGCCTGGGGTTCGGGCCAGTCTACTCTGACGAGGTGTGCGCAAGGGCAGGCGTCGGGAAGGAGACCCCAGGGAAGGACATGAGGATGGAAGGCACAGCCAAGCTGCATAATGCCATGGTGGAGATGAGCAGGCAGAGGATACAGCCCACAATATACGAGGGTCTGGTGACCCCCTTCCCACTGAAGGTTCTTGAAGGCAAGCCCAAGGAGCATGCAACATCTTTCTCAGAGGCTGTGGACCGTTTCTTCTCAGAGCGGTTCATAGAGGCCAGGGTCGACGAGGAGAAGGAACTCATAGAGGAGAGGAGGCTGAGGATAGAGCGGATAGAGGAGGAGCAGAGGAAGGCCAGGGAGAAGTGGCAGAAAGTGAGCTCAGAGTCCAGGGAGGAGGCTGACCTGATATACAAGAACTACCAGACAGTCCAGTCCGTGCTGGAGTCCATAAAGAGGATGAAAGACGAGGGGAAGGAATGGGACGGGATAAGGGAAGCCCTGAAGGAAGGCATCAAGGAGGTGAAGGAGATAAGGGAGAACGAGGGCATAGTGGTGCTTTCCCTGGAGGGGAAGGATGTGGAGATAGACATCAGGAAGGACATAGAGGATAACGCTGCAAGGCATTATGAGGAGTCGAAGCACGCCAAGAAGAAGCTGGCCAGGATAGAGGAGGCAAAGGAAACGGTGCAGAGAAAGGTGGAGCAGATAGAGGAAGAGGAGCCTGAAGAGAAAGAGGAGAAGCCGAAGAAGAAGAGGAGAAGGAAGAGATGGTACGAGAAGTTCAAGTGGTTCCTTTCCTCTGACGGGATACTTGTGATAGCGGGCAGGAACGCCGTCCAGAACGAGAACATAATGGCCAAGCATGCTGATTCGACAGACATAGTCTTCCATGCCGACATAAAGGGCGCGGCCTTCACTGTCATAAAGGCCGAGGGTAAGGAGGTGCCTAACGAGACCGTCAAGGAGGCATCAGAGTTCTCGGCAGCCAACTCCAAGGCCTGGGCAAAGGGGCTGGGAAAGGTCTCTGTATTCTGCCTGCCCAGGGAGAAATACGCCAAGGAGGCTGGCATGCCCAAGGGCACGTTCTCCGCCAGGGGCGAAAGGATGTGGTTCAGGGACCTGGAGCTGAAGGTGGCCATAGGGGTGAAGGTGGAAGAGGAAGCCATAGTGGTTTACGGTCCGGTCATGTCTGTCAGGAAGAACTCGGACTACTTCGTGACCATAAAACCCGGCTTCAAGAAGTCGCTGGAGCTTGCCAGGGACATCAAGAACAAGATAATGATAAAGGCCAGGCCAGAGGACAAGTACAAGATAGACGCCATACCGATGGAGGATTTTGAGAAGGCGATACCGGGCGGGATGGGCGACGTGGTGGAGTTCAGCTAGATTCCCGCCTTCAGCAGGGCGTTGGCCTCCTTCAGGAAGGTGTCGAACTGTTTCTTGGGTATCCTGGCGCCCGCTGCCTCGGGTATGCCGCCCCCCGAGCCGCCCGATTTCATGGCGGCTTTCTCTGCCAGCTTGTGGAGGGGGTATATCGACTCCCTACACCTTATAGTAAGGTCTATGTGTCCCCTCCTGGTGTGGGCTGATATCCCTATGGGCTTCTTGGTGACCGTGGCGGCGAACAGGGCGGAAGGGCCCCTGAACCCGAAATAGGGCAGGTCCAGCACGTATCCCAGCTTTCCCGAGGATTCTGCCCTCTTCTTTATCATCTTGTAGATGTCGAACTCCTTGCTCACTGCGGCTTTCGCTGCGTTCACCAGGCCGAAAATGTCCGAGGGGTTGCCTCCCTTGGCCATCAGCTTGACTATCTCCCTCTTGGCGTCATAGTTGTTGAAGGACTCCATCTTTATGCCCAGCACCAGTGTGCTCACCTCGAAATACAGGGCCCTTATGTCCCAGTTCCTCAGCCTCTCCTTCACGAACGGGGTCTCGCCTGCGTAGTCTGCTATGGCGCCGTAGAGCGCCACCCAGACCCTCTCCCTGGGTATCCTGTTCTGGAAGTACTGGTATGCTATCTCGCTGGAGCTCACGCCCTCCTGGTGGAGGTAGACGTCGCAGAGCCTCTTCAGGTCGTCCGGCCTGATGTTGTCGGGGTGGGGGTGCTCGTCGCAGTAGAATGCTATCCTCTTGTTCTTCATCTCCTCCAGTATCTCTGGGGCGTCCCTCTTGTTGAGTGCCATGTCCGATATCAGTATCTGGTCCGCCCTGGTGTGCCTCAGGTCGTCCAGAAGGGAGACGGGCTTGGTGAAGAAAACATGGGCCTTCGGGAAGGCAGACTTCAGTATGGCGCCTGAGCACATGCCGTCTGCGTCAGAATGGGTTAGGATGACAGTCTTCATCAATTAAATATTGGCTTGGGACATAATTAAATATGGCTGAAAGATCCGGGGTCTGCTTCATATGCGGCGGGGTCGCCGAGCCTGCTTACAGCTGCAGGATGTGCGGGGCCGTAGTCTGCTCCAGATGCTATGACAAGAAGACCGGACTCTGCATAAAGTGCGCCTCAAAGGCCAACATCTGAAACACAGGCAAAGGTTAAAAGCCACCCTGTTTAATATAGTATATAAGCCGGGATGGCAGAATGGCTAATGCGCACGCCTGGAAAGCCCGCTTTTCCAAAAAGCGGGCGGGCAAAAGGGAGTTCGACTCGATTCGCTCGTGCGAACTTCCGGCAGACAGCGTGTGTCCTCTGGACTTCTGGGTTCGAGTCCCAGTCCCGGCGCTTCTTGTTTTTTTCTGCCAGCGAAGAAAGCTAGCTGGCGAAGTACCAGGCAGGCAGCTCCTTGGGTTCACAGTCGTTCAGGTCGCAGGAGCAGTGGGCCTGCCTGTCCTCGTCAAAGACTATACTGTATGACCTGACCATGTGCTCGTCCCAGCAGCCCACCAGGCACGTCTCTTCCCTCAGCTGGGGGGTCTGCTCGCTTATCGGCGTATACATCCCTCCAAGGAGGCGGAGCTCTGCGTACTCAGGCACGCACTCCGAAGGCCCCGGGGACTGGATGGCGACCTGCGTGCCCACTGACGGGTTCCATATGGATTCCAGCTGGCCTGTCGTGTAGAGCCTGAATCCTGTCCAGAAGGCCAGCATGAGGATTATAAGAACGGCTACCAGAAGTCTCCTCCTGCTCTCGTTGATGGGCCTGCGCCTGGGCATTGGTTAATTATTGTCAGGGACGGCGTATTAAGGCGATAGAAAGCAATTTAAACCCCATATCCAATTCTTAAAATGGGAAGTATGGCCAGGATTTCTGAAGTGATGAAGAAGGAAGTCGCGACTGCAAAGCACAGCGCGAGCATACTCGAGGTTTCCAGGATAATGTGGAACAACAAGTTCGGGTCGGTCGTCCTCTGCGACGGCAAGGACAAGGGAAGGCCCCTGGGGATGGCGACCTGGAGCACTGTGGTGGAGGCGGTCGCCAAGAAGCTCAACCTGTCCAAGACGAAGGCCAAGGACCTCATACCCAAGAACATCATCACCGCAAAGGCCGATGAGCCGCTCGTAGAGGTCAGCAGGAAGATGGTTAAGAACGGCGTGGACAGGATGCCTGTGGTGGACGGAAAGGGGAGGCTTGTCGGGATAGTGTCCTACAAGGACATACTGGCAGCCACCCCTGAGATGATGAACGTCCTGTCAGAGAAGATGAAGGCCACCATCATGAGGCCGCCCCAGTTCGACCAGAGCATATCTGGCCTGTGCGAGGACTGCGAGGGGTATTCCTCCAGGCTCAGGAACGTGAACGGCAGGTGGATCTGCCCTGACTGCAAGAACAAGGACGTCTGACCATTTCTGATGCTGAGACAGAGCGAAGGCTGGCAAGGCATTCATTGGATGAAATCTGCATCTCTTCTATGCCAAATGATGCAGAGATGTCTCGTGCCACAGCATGGCCCACGGGGCACGACCTTATGCGGAGCAGGTCCGAAGGACGCAAGGTTTCAGTAGAGTATCCCCACAACCAGGCCGTTGATGTCACTGAACCTTACCATGGCGGGCAGGTCTTTCGAGTTGTCCCCCTTCACCAGGCAGTACCATCCAAGGTCATCTTCCCCTGTTTCAGCCACCCTGTGAATTAAGACGTCACTACCATGCCTGTACGAGATTATGTCCCCCGGGTTTACGCTCTCCGGGCCCGCAGGCTTGATTTCCAGGGTGTTTGCCCCCTCGTCCAGCACAGGGTCCATCGAGTTGGTGTCGGTGAAGGTGGCCCAGGAGACGTTCTCTATGTTTATCATGACCCTGCTCCCGAAGACAGATATCTGCTCCTCCCCCAGGTGGTCTGATGGGGAAGGCAGGTCAGCAGGCAGGGCAGTGATTGCGCCTGTAACGCTATAGCTGTCCCCTCCCCCCAGGCTTGCCTGGCATGCGAGCCAACCCACCAGGAAGGCCGCAACAGCCACGGAAGCCAGCTTCCAGAAAAGCATCCTATAGATTATATTGGAGGGAAACAATTTATAGGACTGCCCGCCGGGACAAAGGCATGGACGGAGGTTGGTCTGCAGGGATAAAACAAAAGAAAAAGTCCGTATTGGAAGCTCACTTCTTGGCGGCTACCTTCTTGCCCTTTATGCCGGATATGGTGTTCTTGAAGTCGCCTATCTCCTTCCTGAGCTCCCTGAGCTCCCTGCTCAGTTCAAGCTCCTCCTCGTCGAACCTCTTCACTATCCTCCTGAGCTGCCTGAATTCCACCTCGAGTATTATGAGGTAGATAACAACCACTATCGAAAGGATGGATAAAAGTTCAAGAAGGGGAATGTCCACACCGAAGATGTACATGTTATCTTGTTCCTGCTATCCCAGTGACCCCGGCTGTCCTCTTGACTGACCTGACCCTCCTGTAGACCAGGTAGATGATTGCCAGGATCACTATGATTCCCACTGCGTTGAACAGGTTGCTCTCCGGGCCGGCTCCCACCACATAGAAGTTTCCTGTGTATGATGCGAGCGTGGCGAAGTCTTCCCTGAACTTGGCGTTCGTGATGTAGGTCCCTGTCGGGGCTGCCGCAGGTATGATGAACTTCTCGAAGAGCTCTGTCTTCTCCAGGGGCTCCAGGTCTTCCAGCTTCTGGATGTTGGAGTGTATGGAAGCCATGTGGGGCGTGTAGACGTCAAGCTCCACATACGGGTACTCGACCCTGTCACCGCCGTTTACGACCAGGACCTCCAGGTTGACAGGCGCGTTGAGGTTGTACCTGTCCCTGTCAGGGGTCACTATTATGGTCGGGTAGCTCTCGCTGTAGATGACTGTTATGGACATCATCTCCTCGGGGCCTATCTCGGGTATCGTTATCGAAGTGCTGCCTGCGCCTCCGGTGTATGCGAGCTTGTTGCCGAATGCGTCCCTCACCTCCAGCACGTTCTCGTACGGGGTAGGCATGTTGAGCACCACGTTCTTGTAGGCCTCTGCCGCGAAGCTCTTGAGGAAGATGTCAGCCTTCAGCTTCACCATCTTGTCGGGAAGCTCTCCCAAGACCTCTATGTCCCTGTCCACCTCCATCACCGGGGGCGTGAGTATGTTGATGTTGTATGACCTGCTCTCCAGGGCACCCATCGAGGTTGTCCAGGTTATGTAGTTCTTCCCGCTCTTCTTTATGTACATGACCTCCTCTTCCACCTGCTGGCCGAACTCATTGGTGTATGTCACCACAACATCCGTCGTGTCATCGAACACCTCGGTCTCGAAGGTGGTCGGGACCGGCCTGGGGTTGGGGTTGTAGATGTCGAACTGCTTGGTCCAGACCGCTGACTTGCCTACGACTATGCTCTTGGCCAGCTGCAGGTCACCCTCTGTTATCTGCAGGGGCACATTGGGCTCAGGGAAGTACACTGCTATGACGCCTGTCGCTGATGCGCTGTGGTATTCTCCTGTCAGCGGGTCGAAGGCCGCTATTATTACAGGCAGGGTGTACAGGCCCTCATGGGTTATGTTCATGTCGTAGCGGACCCAGATGGTCTCGTCGTTCATCAGGTGGAACTGGTTCAGGCTGTCAGTCACGTTCTGGAACTCGAATGCCCTGACCACCATTCCATCAGGCAGGGTCACATTGCCCCTGTCTGTTATGTTGTAGTCTGATCCCTCGTGCCAGAGCGTGCAGCTCGAGGTCGTGCACTTGTACACCTTTGCGCTGGAGTTGTAGTCGGCCAGAGTGCTGAGGTTGACTGCAGTCTCCAGAGGTATGTAATCTGAGAACATTATGCCGCCTATGCCTGCCCCTGACCCGTCCTGGACTGTGATGTTGATGTCTGCCGTTATTATAGAGGGTGTCGCAGGCACGAATCCCTTGAGGTCCTTGGAGCCCAGAAGCCTCTTGGCTGACACGTTGACTGTCTCTGTGGGTATGAACTCCATCAAGGGAGTCCCGCTGTCAGTTATCATCGTGCTGTTGCCTATGAAGTCATACTGGTCTCCTGTGGTCATGCTGACATGAGTGGTCACGTTGTAGACAAGCTTTATCAGCTCTGTCGGCTGCAGGCTCCTGCCAACCTCTATCCCGTTGTTGTGCGTGGTGTAGTTGGTGGCTGTCAGGTTGAATATTGTCAGGTTTACCCAGCCCGCTGCGCTGCAGTCGCTCGCGGGGTCCTGGTGGTTCACTTCAGCAACTCCGCTCTCGTTCAGCAGCTCGTATGAGGTGCCGTTCAGGTAGAAGTGTATGTCGTTTATGTCGAAGTCGCCGTCGCAGGCGCCGCTCGTGGCGTTCGCAGGCACCTCAGAGTATATGTTTATATAGTAGGCGTCGGCGTTGGTGTGGCCCTGCCTCTGCGAATCGACTGTGATTGTGATGTTCTCCCCTCCTGTGTCAGGGGATATGAACCCGAAGCTCGACTGGGTGTTGACCATGTCTATCTTGTACAGTATGGGCATGTCTATGGTAGTGTTGACATATCCCTCATGGTTGTCGGGGTATGTGCTGTTCCAGAGCACGTGCCAGTCGAACCTGGCAGCCACGTAAGGCTTGCTGGTGCTGGCCGTGTCGAGCCAGGTCGGGTTGTTGGACCTGCTGGAGTCTGTCGTGTATATCCTTCCTGTTGATGAGTCTATCTCTCCGGGCGCGAATATGCCCGAAACGTTTGCAGTCGAGAGGGGCGCTCCTGTGGAGGCGTTCACTGTGTATATGGCCCAGTTCGTCACGTTGTATGTCAGGACTTTACCTGCAGTGGAGCCTATGTCGGTTATGAAGCCCCTGACCCTCCAGACACCCGTGCCGGGGTTAGCCGCAAGGTCAACCCCCTCCCTTATCGGACCCCTGGTGAACTTGGCAGCTATGGTCCTGGCTGTCAGGGTGTGGGTGCCGTTGGAATAGTTCGCGCCTGCGCCTGCGTCAGAGAGGGCGGAGTCGAAGTTGGCATTTGTGGTGCCATCAGCATAATTGACCAACTCCTCCCATGTGAAGTTGAAATGAAGGACGACTGACGCTGATGTGGAGAGGTCACCTGTCCAGTTCACCAAGTCGTTGTATCCGTCAGCGTCAGTGTCCACAATCGTGGCAGAGCCTGACGCCGCATACACTTCTGTCAGGTTGACAGAGTCAGTGCCACCGTTCGTGTCCAGGTCGAACTGGGCGCCGAAGTAGACATCGGGAAGGTTTGATGTCGAGCTGGGGTTCGAGATGGTGGCGTTCATCATTATCTTGTTCTCTGAAATCGTGGAGGCCCCCCCTCCCCAGAAGTGGAGGTTGTCCTCGTCATAGAGGTCATCGCCGCCTGCCGGGTTTGCCCACTCCATCTTGAGCGTTATGGGAGGTGCGGCATCTGTTGTTATATTGTAATATACACCAGGATCTCCCCACACGCCTGAAGGCGTGCAGTTCGAGTAGACCGTTTCCCTGTCATCAGCGTTCGGGTAAGAAGCAAGCGCTCCCCTGTATGCAGTTGCTGAAGCAAGGTTCGTGTTGGTGGTGGAAGAAAGGTTGACATGAAGGTACTGGAGGACGTCCACATTGTTCGGGACTGAAGCCTCGACATATCCGTACCTGCAGGGGTTGGTGTTGCAGGGCGCGTAGGTTGCGGAAGAAACGCTTCCGTCAGTGTCGTAGTCTGCCCTGACCTGTTCGGTCAGGAAGGCCCTCGGGCCCTCATAAGCAGAAACTGCAGGAACTATGAGAAGTGCTACCGCAAGTATCAGAAGAACTGCTACACTCCCTCCTGCGAATCTCATACTATGTTATTGAACATTTACCTATAAATACTTTTTGGGAAAGAATTGGGAAAAACTTATAAATGAATTAGGTAAAGCTTATAAATCTTCACTGGTCTCATGCCCCCATGTTGTCGGTTTTGTTCCGGAGATTCTTGTGATGAAGAATGCTGGAACAGCTAGAGTTTTTCTATCTCCTTCCTCAGCTTGCCGACCTCTTCCTTGTAGGTCTTGCCCCTGTATATTCGCACGACAAGATAGGCAACCGCAGCAAGCGCAATCCCCACCAGCACCAGCGGGTTGATGGGTATGACCTCCAGCTCAGGGGGCTCTATCTCGAACTCTTCCTCTGCAAACAGGATTGTTGCGAACTCCTTCCTGTATTTCGCGTATGCGGTGTATTTCCCTGAGTACTTGTTCCAGGTCACCATCTTCCTTATGACCCTGGTCTCATTGCCAGCTGAAAGGCCCGGGGTGGATATTATGTCCAGGTATACTGCCTCAGGCTTCCGGTCCGGTCCGCTGACCTCGTACTCCAGGTATCCGCCCCCGGAGCTCTCCCCGGGCACGAATATCATCGTCCCCTCGACGTCCTGGCCCCTCTGGTATTTTGCCTTGTCGAGCAGGAGTATCAGGATGGGCGGTATTTCCTTATATACTATAATAATGGACCTCTTTTCGCCCGCCCGGATGGAGGGGAACGTAACCTCGAGGGAATCATTGTGCAGGAGATATTCCCCGCCTTCCACGCTTATGACCTCCAGGTTCCTGCCCTCGAAGAAGAAGGACAGGTCGGTATAGTTCTCTGCCGCGAAGTTCTCCAGGGTGGAGTTTATCATTATCCTGGCAAGCGTCTTGTTGGAGTCCAGGATGTCCGCAACCCTGTCCGTTTCCAGCACGGGCGGGGTGACGACATTGAGGAAATATGTCCTGGTCCCGTTGGCCGGAAGGCTGGCGCGCCAGCTGACGTATGTCTCCTTGTTGGATTCCAGCTCCAGCGTCTCCTTGCTGCCGTCGTCAGTCACCAGGTATGCGCTTATGGTGTCAGGGAATATGCCGGACTCTATTATGTCATCGGTCTCCAAGCTGTTGGGGTTGGATACCGTTATCCTCTTGACCCATGTCACCGGCCTGTCGATCACCGCCTTCTCCTGCCGGAACTCCCCCTCTGAAACCTCCAGCCTCTTCAGCTCCAGCTCCCTCCTGAACATCATGTACGCGTCCTCCACCACTGTCATGTCCCTGTAATAGTCGTACCCGCTGACCCTCGTGAGCATGTAATGGGTGCCGAAAGGCACCTTCGCCCTGTAGCCGAGCATTATCCTGTCCCCTGACGCCAGGCTCCAGCCGCCCGCATATATCTCACCTTCGGCAGGCATCCTGGTTATCAGGTATTCCCTGTACTGCTCATCCCCTGTCCCGACCAGGCCCTTGTCCGTCACCATGTAGTCGCTGCCCATCACCAGGCCCTCTGTCTCCCCTGTCGCCTTCCTGTATATGGAGAGGCCCATCCTGTCGGTTTCCAGGTTGCCGTCATACGGGACGAGCACTGAAAGGCTGACATCCTTCACCCCCTTCGTCCCCGTGTCCATTATCACGAAGCTCGTGTCTGCCTCCACCAGGAATGGGGTCACGAAGACCAGGTCAGCGAACTCCTTAACTATGTCGATGAAGTAGGCGGGAGGCAGCTCTGCGGGGGGCCCTGCGCCAGCGCCAGCGCCCTCTTCCGCAGGCGGCACTACCGGGGTGGGTGCGGTTCCGGGGACGGTGTAGGGCGAAGGCATATAGCTCTTGGTGATGGGGGTGCCGGATTCCGTCACCATGGTGGAGGCCGTGCCGAAGCTGTAGTAATAGCTGCTTCCGAAAGCGCTTGATGACAGGGTGTATGTGACGTAGATTTTCTCGTTCTGCCCCAGGCCCCTTCCCACAAGGGCTGTCACGTTGACTATGTCGACATTGACATACCCGTCAGAGCCTGGGCTTGAGCCGGCAAAGGTTATGGAAGCCCCGGAAGTGACATCATGCCATCCCGTGTTGTTGGCATAATAGACCGTTATGTTGGAGACTGACCAGCTCCTCTGCGTGCTGTCCGATGACGCACTGGGTATGGTGGACCTTACCGAGACGTTGTTCACGCCTATCGAGGAGTGCCCCAGGTGCTGCACCATGTCCCTCACATACAGGGACGTCCCGCTGCCGGAGTTGGACTGGACGGTCACGGACTTGTCAATCGATGTGTTTATCTCGTACAGGGTAGGCATGACTATGGAGCCTATGGTCTCCCCATTGTAGGAAGACGAACCCCACACGACCTCCCAATCGAAGGATGCCGCGAAGTATGTCTTGTTGCTGTTGTATATGCTGGTGTAGAGGATTTCACTGGAGTTGAGCAGGCTGCCTGATGAAGATGATGCCAGGGGCGTGGAGTTCCCTATCTCGTATATCTCCCATCCGTGGACAACATACTCCAGGCCGCTCGCTATGTTCCTTATGATGCCCCTCACGTCCCATCCTCCGCCTATGCCCTCGCTCATTTCCATCCCCTCCCTCACGGGCCCCCTGGAGAACCTGTCGGAGAACGTTATCCCGGTGAAGGTGTTTGGCTGAGACCGGTTAGCAATGCACTGGCCGCCCATCGGCACGTAGAGGTAGAACTCGTCGAAGTTGTAGCCGGGTATGGTGGATGATTCTATGTGTATGTTGTACATGGTGTCCTTCACTATGTTGCCTGTCCAGTTGACATGGTCCCTGAACACGTCCCCGTCAGCGCTGGATATCTGCACAGAGCCCGCAGTGGCATTGGCGAAGTAGATGTCCATGGAATCGTAATTGGCTGGGTTGGTGTCCGTTGCTGCCTGGAAAACGAGCTCAAGGCCATTGAGGTCTGCGGTGGAGTTGAAGTTTATGTCTATCGTCAGGTTGTTCATGCCTCCGCTGTAGAGGTCCCGGCCCCCAGCCACGTTGCGGTAGTCCATCTCCATGTAGATTATGGGTACAATGCTGGCGTTGACATCATATTCTATGTCATCCGGCCTGTCGGTGGTGTTGAGGAAAAGCCTGGTCCTGTCCACAGGGCTGTTGGGGGATGCAGCGGCCCCCCTGAGGGCGGCCCTGGACTGGAGGCTGGTGTCGTCTGTCTTGGAGAGGTTGAGGATGAGGTACTGCATCACGTCCTGGGTGTTGCCCACTGAAACCTCCACGTACCCCTTGGAAGAGAGGTCCTGCTGGCTCCCGTTGGGGTAGTAGGATGCCTGGACGCTCTCCGTCACGTAGCTCATGGGCAGGGCTGACGCCACAGCCGGAAGCAGCACCAATGCCAGGGCAAAGGATGCCAGGACAGCCCCCCTCATGACAGCCATATTATATACTTGTCACTGGCTGGTATAAGTTTCTATAGTAAGGCTCAAACAGGAAAGGGACAGCCCATAAAGGCGAAGCCCGGCAAGGTTCCGGTGATACCAATTTTAAGGGCCTACTCTATTAATTAACTATGAGGAGTACGCTGGCAGGAGGGATATTAGTATTGCTAGTTTTATCGATTTTCCTCCTGCCAGGAGGGCCTTTCACAGGCATGCTCGTCCAGAAGACGACCGTCTATGACCTGGACATGCCCCTCTTCACGTTCGAGGAGGACGCCTTCAACGATTCCTCAACGAGCAAGGTGTACGACTACCCGTCATCAGGGGACGTAACCTACTGGGTGGACGTGCCGAAGAACTCCAACATGACAGGCTTCACCGTAAACCTGACAGGAAGCATAATCTACATATATTCCGAGAACATCAACACTGGTGGCCTCCAGGGCATAAGCGTGGGCGACGTGATGGGCGACGGCGCGAACGAGATAGTCACGGGGACAGCGGGCACTGACGGCGTGTTCAGGGTGATATACGCCTTCAACGGCTCAGAGGCCTGGAGCCACACCGCAGAGTCCGGGTACTACATACACTCCACTGCCATAGGCGACCTGACATCTGACTCCGGGAACGAGATAGCCATAGGAACCAGCAACAACATGGTGAGGGTCTTTGACGTGTCTGATTCCGGGGCATCAGAGAACTGGAACTACCATACATCAGGCGGCGAGGTCAAGGCCGTGTCCATAGGAGACGTGGCAGCGGACTCCGGGAACGAGACTGCGGCAGGCGCGGGCTCGTATGTCTACCTGCTCAATTCCACCGGAGAGGAAGTCTGGAACTACAGCATAGGCAACGTGATATACAGCGTGTTCATCAAGAACGTAACGTCTGACCAGGGGGACGAGGTGATAGTGGGGGCCGACAAGTTATATGTGCTCAACGCGAGCGGAAACCTGACCTGGAGCAAGGACCTTGGGTCGACCGTCTATTCTGTCCATGCCGGGAACGTGAGCGTATACCCGGGAAATGACATAGTTGCAGGCTGCGGGAACAACAACGTCTATCTCCTCAACACGACCGACACTGCCGGGGAGGTCGTGTGGCAGTACGCGACCAGCAACAGGGTGAACAGCGTGGTGATAGGCGACGCGACGATAGACGCCGGGAACGAGGTGGTGGCAGGCTCCAACGACGGGAACATATACAACCTGAACGGGACAGGATACCTCATCTGGAGCTTCAGCACAGGGAAGGCTGTCAGGTCAGTGGGCGTGGCCAACGTGACCGCAGACACGGGCAATGAGGTGATAGCAGGGGACGTCCCGACAGGCGCCGGCTCAGGGACGCTCTACTCCTTCAACTTCGACTACTTCCCGACGAACATGACCGTGGCCGTCGGCAGCCAGCAGTGGAACAGCAGCTACGAGAAGCTCAGGAACAGCGAGACTGCGACGGGAAGCCCCCTTCCCGAGGGGTTCAATGAGGCCCTGCAGTCCTGTACCCCGGTTTCCGGGAGGTGCGACATACCAGTCACTTTCCATTCAGACCACCCCGGAAGGCTCACCATCCACGACATGAACTTCACCTATGACTACAATGCCAGCGGCCTCCTGACCTACCAGGTGGTGGATGCCTGGTCCAGGGTGAGCGGCATAAAGGTTAACGAGTCGATAGGCAACCAGAGCAAGAACATAACCTTTTCCAACCCGGACAACACGATAAGCATAACCCATGTCAACATAAGCCAGTCAGCGGGCGCCTGCGACTTCAACCTCAGCAGGGGGAGCGTCACGACCTCAGGTGCTGACACTGTCTGCGACGTGACAGATTTCAGTGTCCCCAGCTCCGGGTCGGTGCCTGACCCGGTCCTCCTGTGGGACGACACCATGGATTCGGGCGTGCCCGTGACCATGAACGAGTCCCAGCCCTACATGACCAAGCAGGTGGGCAGCTATGTTATGAAGAAGAACATCACGATATGGAACAGCGTCGGCCAGACGTTCTACAGCATAGAGGCAAATACCAGCCTCAACTATTCCCAGGTACAGGGCTCCACCTACCTGAAGGTGTACTGGGGAGGGGGCTGGTGCGACATAACGCCATCTTCAGAGGACAGCGGCTGCGACGGGGGCTCGCCATCATATTCCCCCACGGCCTGCGGCTCTGACACCTTCTATTCCTGCAAGAGGGACACTGGAGGCAACGGCGTGCCTGACTTCTTCAGGTGGCTGCAGCCCTATGCGTCTTCCGGGGCGGAATACGAGGGCGGAGGGGTGACCAATCTGCAGGCCAACCTGTCCCTGAACAACGTGACCCCGGAACAGGCCATATGGGGCAGCACATTCAACTACACGATAAACGTGTCCGACAGCGATGGCGACAATGTCAGCGTGACCCTCTGGGTGTACGAGAACCAGACGGGGAGGTGGCTACAGAACGACACCGTCAACGTGACGGGCAACGGGACAGTCTCCTTCAACGTCACTTCAGGCATAAACTGGACAGGCACGGGCGCCTACCTTTTCGAGTATTTCGACTACAACTTGTCTGACAGCAGCCAGCAGTTCCATTACGCACAGAACACGTCCGCCTTCGCCGGGCCCTCAGTGCTGGGCAGGAACTCGTCCTCCTTCCATGCGGCAGGCAACAACAGCCAGGTGAACAGGACAGAGACCGTCCTGCTGTCCGTAAGGATAAACGACACCATCTCCGACAACTGGGTCGGCGCAGGGGTAAGCTGCGCCGTATGGGTCACCACAGGCTCTGTTGCATACGGGCCCCCGCTTGCCAACTACACGAACTCGAGCGGGTTCTGCAACTATTATTTCTCCCCTGACAGCTCCTACTCAGTCGGTAACCAGACCTGGAGGGGAGGGGCCTACCAGGACACGTATTACGAGGACAGCAACTCGTCAGACCAGAACGTTTTCATAAGGGGCAAACTGACAATCAATTTCACGTCCCCTTACAGCGGACAGAGGGTCTACAGGAACGAGTCCCTGACCCTGCAGGCCAGGATGTTTGACGAGTTCGGGAAGGCGATAAACGAATCCACAATCAACACGTCCGCCTATAACTGCAGCTTCTATCTGGGGGAGGCATTCGCAGGCAACGGCACGTTCGACTCCCCGGGTTACTGCAGCGTTTCCTACAGGCCCAACTGCTCCTGGAGCCTCGGCCCCGAGGACTTCAATGTCACGCTCATAGACGGGACATCCGAGAACTACACGATAGTCTCTTACATGGACCAGTCGCCTGTCCTGATGTTCGACAACCTGACAGTGAACGTATCCAGCCCGGTGCCGGGAACGGTCTACCACAGGGGAGACCCCGTCGAGCTGAACTCCAGCACCAACGACACATGCAAGGCCTGCCTGCCAGGCGACCACAGCACGGCATGGAGCATCATCCTGAAATACAGGCTTGGTGTCAACGTGACTGACCTGTCCTCCCTGGTGAACATGACCAACGAGCCTGTTGTCATGAACGGCAGCGAGCTGCAGGCCCTTGGGGTGAACATATCGGAGTGGAAGGTCAACCATACCAGGGTGCTGGTGGGCGGCCAGGAGGTCCCCTCTGAGGTGTACGCCTGGGCAGACGGGAGCAAGTCATCCGTGGACACATCCAAGGCATTCCTAGACCAGTATTCAGACCTGATGTTCCTGGCGAACCTGACGGCAGGGGAGACAGGGAACTTCACCGTCTACTATGGCCAGGAGAACCCCCTGGACCACAACATAACCTACATGAGGAACTCCGGCTTCGAGAGCGGGAACGAGTCGCCCTGGTCGTGCACGGTGTCGAGCTGCACTGTGTCAGACTGCACATGCAACGTCACGGACGAGGGCTCTGAGCCATCGGGCAACTATTCAGCATTCATAGAGGGGCAGTACAGCGGAACCACCCAGGCCAACAGGGTCTGGGTCCACCTGGATTTCGACACCCCCCTGACTACGCCCTACCTCACTGTCATGTACAAGGCATGGGGTGAGTTCGACACAGGCGCTTACCTGAGGGTCGAGGCAGGGGGAGGCACATGCGACCTGAGCGTCTCGAGCGACGTGGCAGAGGGCTCAGCGGCCTGGGCAAACCAGACCTGCTATGACACAGGGTTCCTGAACGCCAGGTCAGCCAACATATCGGTGCATGACGTGGGGGACGGGGGGACCGGCATAGACGCGTCACATGCGTACATAGACTACATCTGCCCGTCTGACTCTTCAGGCAGCTGCCTGTCATTCAGCTCAGGGGCGACCCTCTCCAGGTCATTCGAGTACACGTCCCATGTCGCAGGCACTGGCAACCACACCTGGCAGATGCCGGTGACGGAGGAGCTGGGCCCGAGGACCCTGGTGGCAAACGCGACAGGGACGTATTACGTCCCGGATGACGACAATACCACAATCACGGTATTCGGCTGGAGCAACGTTTCCAGGGCCAACATATCGTCCTCGGACTGCATGTATGACGGCACATTCCAGTGCAGGATAAACGCCACTATTGTCCTGTTCTGCGACGTGT